>Ga0209540_10000199_pt1 | contig 72509 bp, 50 predicted proteins | sample BarGraIncu01121A_FD_184501 | JGI IMG/M metagenome (GOLD analysis project Ga0209540, IMG submission 184501) | Arctic peat soil microbial communities from Barrow, Alaska - Barrow Graham LP Incubations 011-21A (SPAdes) (version 2) | ecosystem: Environmental > Terrestrial > Soil > Wetlands > Peat... | reverse complement strand
TTAGCGATGAGAATTTTACTGGTAAAATTCTCACCGCTAACCTTCTTGATCAAAACCAAATTGTCATCCCGAACGAAGTGAGGGATCCCCCGGGGTTCAGCAGGAAATTGTCATATGACTTGGTGTGTAAAATTGTATGGGGACTCGGAATGACACTTTTTTGTGGTTTCAAAGAGGAAGAAGCGGCGATTCGTTCTTTGAAATTTGTATTTCCAATACGCATTGTTCGAATCGCCGCTTCTTCCTCTTTAGCCTATTCAATATTGATGTCATCCCGAGCGAAGCGAGGGATCTCCGTGGGTCATAACAGTATTTTATATTGAATATCAACAATTTAATTTCGTTTTACCTGGATGTCATTGGTTTTCATCTCAAAACAACATTTATCATAATTCTGCTTGGGTTAATTATATATTTTTGCCCCCTGGCTTAATCTTATATCATAAATTATGAAGAATAACGATATCCTCATGAACCCGAATGAGCTGGTTCAGTTTCTTAAAAAGCCTTCTCTTCACTGCGGTTGAGAGAAGTTACCGCTTTAAGGCTCATATCCAGGCTTTTAATATGATGAGTGAGTGCGCCGACAGAAATGAAATCTACACCACATTCGGCATAAGATCTGATTGTTTCAAGGGTTATCCCGCCTGACGATTCTGTTTCATATTTACCAGAAATTTCTTTTACAGCCAACAGGGTATCACGGGTATTGAAATTGTCCAGCATTATCCGGTCAACTCTTCCAACGGAAAGGATTGTTTTAACATCATCAAGATTTCTGGCTTCAATTTCAACCTTAAGATCCAATTTGTTTTTCTTAAGGTATTCCTGAGTCTTGGTAATCGCTTTCTCAATTCCTCCGGCAAAATCAATATGATTATCTTTTAACATTATCATATCAAATAATCCCATTCTATGATTAACTCCACCACCAATCCTCACAGCTTCTTTTTCAAGAAATCTCATCCCGGGTGTTGTTTTTCGGGTATCAAGTATTTTTGTTTTAAGACCTTCAAGCTTACTGACATATTCATGAGTGCTGGTTGCTATTCCGCTCATCCGTTGCATTATGTTCAGAACAAGCCGTTCCGCTTTAAGAATAGATTGCTGGCGGCCCTCCAGATAGAATGCGATATCTCCCGGAAAGATCAGAGTACCGTCTTCCAGAACAACATCAAGTTTCAAATCTTTATCTGTTAAATGGAAAATCTCCTGTGCAACTCTTATACCTGCAAGGATTCCTTTTTCTTTAATAAGGAGTTTTGCTTTGCCGGTTGTTTCTTCAGGAATACATGCCTGAGAAGAATGATCGCCATCTCCGATATCCTCCTCGAGGCTTTTTAAGATGAACTCCCTGAGAATTTTATTTTCCATTGTCGGGTTCAATGCGTATCTGGTGGATTAGTAATTCCTCGCCAACTTTTTTAAGCAGAAAATAAACCCGGAAAGATCCTTTTTCTGTTTTAAGATTTCCTATAGCATATTGTGCATCATTCTTTGCACCCTGATGAAGAACGGTAAAATCAACGGTTTTATACTCATTGAAAAAATCATTCAGAATTGTCTCAGCTACATTTTTTTTATAGAAATCTTCCTTGTCGAGAAGCAAAAGTTCAATAGTGGAATTCATGTACTTTGACAATTCTGAAGCGTTCCCTGCTTTAATGGAAATGGATATTCCTCCTGGAATTTTTGACTGATCCTGTGTCCCGGAACTTAAACAGATGAAAGTTATCAGCAGCACCGGAATAATATTTATGGATTTCATTTCAAATCAGTTTAGTTATTGCCGACTCTTTAAATCAATGAAGTACAAATTTAATACTAATTTGATTATGAAAAGAACTATAATTAAAAACAAACAGCTAAAGTAAGATGTAAGAAGACGGAAGACGGGAGATGGGAGACGGAAGAAGGTAGCCAAGATTTTGACTTCGGTCTTCGGTCTTCAGTCTTCCGACCTTTAATTACAATCCCTTACTAATTGCATTTAATTACTATTTTTGTATCAGGCGATTGATTCTATCTAAGAGCAAACGGGAATTATTCTTATGAAATTAGCTTTACTGCAAACAGGGAAAACCACCGATAAACATATTTCAGAAGTAGCAGATCTGTATACAAACCGGATAAAGAAATACTCAGGATTTGAGATACTTACTCTTCCGGAGTTAAAGAATGCCGCAAATATGCCTGTCCCCGAACAGAAGGTAAGAGAAGGGTTGAAGATTCTTTCATCGATCAACAGTGACGACTATATTATCCTCCTTGATGAAAGAGGGAAAGAATACAGAACAGTTGATTTTTCAATGTTGCTCGAAAAAATATTTATGTTTCCAAAGAAGCGGATTGTGTTTATCATTGGTGGTCCATGGGGCTTCTCCGATGAGGTTTATAAGAGAGCTGATCTTAAAATGTCTCTTTCACAAATGACCTTTCCTCATCAACTGGTACGATTATTGTTTCTTGAACAACTCTACAGGGTATTTACAATTATCAAGGGAGATCCCTACCATCATGAATAGGATCTAAATATCACATTATGAGAATAAAACATTATAGGATATTTCTTATCAGCCTGACTGTTTTAGTTATTCTTATTGCCCTGGCAGCAGAATCTGTTTATTTCAGCGATTTTGAATATCGTTTCAGAACCCGGATGTTCAATAACAGGCTCCATGCGAAAGAGAAAATTATGGAGGATTGTCTGAATGAAATGAAACCAATTCTTGCCAGGGAGAATCATCATGGATCGATTTCAGAAAACAATCTTTTTTCAGTAGCTGAGCAGAACAGGATTACTATCCTTGAATATCTTGACAATAAACTTGCCTATTATTCTGATAATGAGTTTGACGTTCCAACAATATTTATGGACTCACTTTTTACCAAGCCGTTGGTTTTTTTGCAGAACGGATGGTTCCTGCCAAAAACAATACAGGCTGGTAATGAAAAAATAGTCGGGCTGCTCAGGCTTAGAACTGATTATAGTTTTAAGAATGATATTATCAAAAGCGGTTTCGAGAAGGATTATGGAATACTGGAGAACGTTGGATTAAGTAAAGTAAAAAATGCCTCAGAATTTGAGGTTTTTAACAATAATGGGGATTTTCTTTTTTCACTTCTGTTTCCGAAAATCAGAGAGAACACTTATTTTATTTTTATCCCGTTATGTTTTTGGACTCTTGCATTTATGCTGATTATTCTCTTAACTGTCGAACTTGCGAAACTATTGGCAGGGATCGGAAGAGATCGGCTCGCAGTCGGTTCTGCTCTGTTAATTTTCTCCTTCATTTATGCTCTTTTTCTTTTCACAGGGAAGCCTTCTGTCCTTTTTCAAACAGAACTGTTCTCCCCATACAGGTTTACTTTAAACAAATTTATCCCATCCCTGGGTCATTTGGTCTTACTCAGTTTCCTTGCAGCAGTTTTTTCAAATATTTTTTACAGGTACTTTAACTTTGAGATAAATGATGAAAATAAATCAGTAAAAGACTATTTCTTCCTTGCGGGACTATTGAGTGCAGGAGCCGCATTATTTACACTGTTTCATTTGGTTTTCAGTAAGCTTATCTCAATATCCAACATTAATTTTGAAACGTATAAAGTACTGGAATTGAGTATCTTCAGTGTTGCAGGGTTCGCAGCTGCTATACTACTTTTACTTGTTCCCGTCTTTTTTCTCCTGAAAGTATTTCAAAGGGTAAAGCATTACAGAAATAAAACTGTTGTCTATTCTATTCTCACTTCCCTGGTTGTTCCGGCAATTTTTTACTTTAACGCTGTTGGAACATTAATCCCTGTAGCCACATTTTATTGCATTCTGGTCTGCAGTGTATGGATAACATTAAAAAGAGGGATTGGATTATTTAATATGACAGTCATCTTTTCTCTGCTTGCAGGGATTTATTCACTTTGGTTTATCACAATTCTTTCAGATAAAAAGACAACAGAGAATCTTAAAATTCAGGCTGTCTCATTTTCTACTGAGATTGACCCTGAAGCTGAACATCTTCTTCTTGATTCATGGCCCATGATTTCTAATGATACAGCCCTGAAAAGATTAATGGAAAGTGAAAATTTTGAAAGGTATTTTGATAAAATTTCAGGATATCTCCGCGAAACCTATTTTAACGGATACTGGGGTAATTTCAATTTTAGCATAGTATTATGCCGGAATGATGATCCGTTGCAGATTGGTTCCGGAAATGAAATTTCAGAAAACTGCTTTAAGTTTTTTGATGACCGGATACATAGAGATGGTCATAAACTTACAGGCACTGATTTTTATTTTATTGATAATCAGGGTGGAAGGTCGAATTATCTTGGTAAGTTGAATTACAAAGGCATAAATAATCATACAAATGGGTTATTCATTGAACTTTACAGCGATGTTAATGTATTCGAACCGGGATATTCTGAACTGCTTCTTGATAAAAAATTCCACGGATATGCAGGTCTGAAGTATTACTCCTTTTCAAAATATATTAATGGAGAGATGGTACTGAGAACTGGTGAATTTCCTTTTGATAAAACTGATGCTGACTATGTTGATAAAAATTCTGATTACAGGATTTTTAACACTGAAGGATATAAGCATGTTCTGTATAAAAACGGCAACTCTACTGTTATTATAACCAGACCGGATATCACAACAGGCGATATTCTGATCTCTTTTGCATATCTCTTTGGCTTTATTCTGCTTCTCACCAATGTGCTCATAATGATCATAAAAAGACCGGTGGTACGCAGTTTGAATATTTTTAATTTGCGCCAGAAGTTACAGATGTCATTCATCGGCATACTTTTATTTTCCTTTCTGTTAATCGGGATTGTTATAGCTTTTTTAACAATAAGTCAGTATCAGTCAAAACATTATGAAAACATTAAAGAAAAACTTAACTCAGTATATCTTGAACTGGATAGTAAGCTTTCAATGGAAAAGCACCTGGCACCTGATTGGAAGAATAATGGTTATGTCTCTTTAAATGATCTTCTTGTAAAACTTTCAAATGTTTTTAACACCGATATAAATCTTTACGATCTCAATGGATTCCTGATAGCAACATCACGGCAGGAAATTTTTGACAGGGACCTGACCAGCCAGCGCATTAACAATATTGCCTTAAATAATTTAAAACATCTTGCAAAAAGCGAATATTATCAGAAAGAAAAAATCGGGAATCTTGAGTATTTGTCAGCTTATGTTCCTTTTTTTAACACTGAAAATAAAGTTATTGCTTACCTCAATCTGCCGTATTTCAGAATGCAAAGTGTTCTGGCAAAGGAGATTTCAAACCTGGTAGTTGCAGCTATTAATTTTACACTTCTTCTGGTTCTTATTACTATGGGTTTGGCAGTATTTATAAGCGGATGGCTTACCACCCCGCTATCTATGCTTAGTGAAGGACTTGCTTCGGTTGAGGTCGGCAAGAAAAGCAAGCAGTTGTCGTACAGGGGAAATGACGAAATAGGTGAACTTGTAAAGCAGTATAACCGGATGGTTGATGAGATTGAGGAAAGCACTCACAAACTGGCAAATTCTGAACGTGAATATGCGTGGAGAGAGATGGCCAAACAGATTGCACATGAAATTAAGAATCCACTTACACCCATGAAACTTAATGTTCAGCAACTGTTTAAATCATGGAAAGATAAAGCTCCCGGATTTGACAAGTCAATAGAACGGTTTACCGAAAACCAGATTGAATATATTGATAACCTTTCATCAATTGCATCAGCTTTTTCGGCTTTTGCCAAAATGCCTGTTACCAATCCGGGAGAGGTTAATCTTCTCGAACAAATCCAGATGACTCTTGAACTCTTTAAAAGCACCGACAATGTAACCTTTTCAGTTCATTGGCCTTCTGAAAATAAGGTCATTGTTTATGCTGATAAAGAGCACCTTAACGGAGCTTTTTCAAATCTATTTAAAAATGCGATACAGTCAATTCCTCAGGGAAGAGAAGGTATTGTAAAAATTAATCTGGAAGTAAAAAGCGATAAGATTATTATTTCAATTTCCGATAACGGGTCGGGCATTCCTAAAGATCTTCAGAAAAAACTTTTTACACCGAATTTTACTACTAAATCATCGGGGATGGGGTTGGGGTTATCGATAGTGAAAAGATATATTGAGAGTGCAAACGGAAGGATCTGGTTTGAGTCTGAGACGGATAAAGGATCTGTCTTTTATGTCGAATTGCCGTTAATGTACACAGTCGAAAAATTAGGGTAACCACGGCGATTCAAATCTTAGTTCACTTTAAACACTTACCATTTAAAATTAGTCAATATTATGGTTATATTAGCGGTCCATAATATCTTCTAATGACTGGCAGGTCGGATAGCTGTATAAAGAAAGTGATTCTAAGTCTGTTAATTCTTTCAGGATTAGCGGTTTCTGTCTATTCTCAGGATAAGAAAATCAGTGGTATTGTAAATGTTTACAAACGGGTTGAGGCTATCGGACCCGGCTTGGATAATGTAACTTTAAACACTGTCGATTCAATAGCTCCCGGAGATACTGTTATGCTTATTCAGATGCAGGGTATTACAATACAGACACCTGAGAATCTTGCATATGGAACTTCATTGCAGGATACAATCGGAAAGCCTGGAGGATATGAATTTTTATTAGTTTACACAGTTGATCCTGGAACGAAAAAAATTGTTTTTAGAAATAATATATTAAATTCTTTCAGCACTAAAGGAAATGTTCAGCTCATAAAGGTGCCTTATTATAATTCTGCAACTGTCATTGGAAAACTTACTGCCAGATCGTGGAATAGTACTGAAAAGGTAGGAGGGGTATTGTCAATGATAGTTGGGCGAAAATTAAATCTGAATGCAGATATTGATGTCTCAGGAACAGGATTAAATGGTGGCAAGGATACTATAGGAATAGGAGATTGTGTAGATAGTCTGTCCAACTCCATGGAGTCATATCCGGCAACATTTACTAATTCAGGTTATAAGGGAGAAGGTGTTGCAACTTATGATGCCTCAAAGGTTCTGCTAAATCCGCTTCATGCCAAGGGGATGGGACCAAACTTGACGGGTGGAGGCGGAGGAAATGGCAAATATGCCGGAGGTGGTGGTGGTGGAAACCGCGGAAAGGGAGGTGCTGGGGGAGAAGAAATTAATTGGGGCCCTCTTCGGTGCGGAACTCCTTTAGAAAGTTTTAATGGTGCCAATACAGTAAAAATTCCATATATTTTAGATGGACTATTTCTGGGCGGCGGCGGAGGAGCTTCAACACATGCCGTAGGATCAACAGGCTCTTCAGGCGGCAATGGAGGTGGGATAGTTATAATCATTGCTGATACAATATCCGGAAACAGGAATTCTTTTAAAGCTAATGGTGCTGTATCAGGTGATGCCCTTGGAAATGCCGGAGCAGGAGGCGGAGGCGGAGGCGGCTCAATAGCAATATCTGTACAAAGCTTTTCAAATGTTGCCAGCGATTCTTTAAAAATATCCGTTAAAGGGGGAGATGGAGGCATAAACAGTGGTTATTCATATGGATTTGGTGGCGGTGGTGGTGGTGGTTTAATCTGGTTCAATGCGCCTGATGCATCTTCAATACCCGCTAAAGTGCCGACCAAATTAGTTTATGGGAATCCTGGACCATTAAATTCTTTTGAAGGCAACGGGGAAACTAAATATAGTTTCAGTCCAATACTTAATGGTTTCCTTTTCAATTCAATACGTTCTGAAGTAACCGGTAACCAGGTTGATTCAATATGTTCAAATGTTTCGTACGGAACAATATCCGGTACATTACCAGTGGGAGGAAAAGCTCCTCATACTTACTTATGGGAGAGCAGCATAACATCTGAAGCTTCTGGTTTTAATCCGGCAACCGGGGTTAATAGCCTTCAGAATTATATACCGGGGATACTAACTCAGACTACATGGTTCAGAAGAGTGGTTACAGATAGCAACTCTCCGGCTCTCGTTGATTATAGCAAACCTGTTAAAGTTATCGTTCAACCTTTTATAAAAAACAATATTGTCGGAACAGAAGATACTCTCTGTTTTGGCCAAAATCCTGTTGCGTTTACATCAAAAGCAACATTGCAGGACGGTAATGGCAATTATACTTTCAAATGGCAGGTAAATCCGAATACCGGGATATATAATCTTCCTGTAAATACTTATAATACTGAGGCATATTCTCCTCCCCCTGCACTTGGTGTTACATCATGGTACCGTAGGACTGTAACATCTGGCAGATGTGTTGACTCAACAGCTATTGTAAAGCTGACTGTTCTCCCTTTGATAACCAACGATTCCATATTTTCTCTGCCTCAGGATATCTGTTTCGGTACGACATTTACTAACCTTACAGCAACAACAGCAGCAACAACTCCTGCTCTGGCCGGAGGTGATAACTCATACCGGTTCAGATGGGAAAGTAATATAAACGGAACAGGATGGAGCACTGCACCGGGGATAAGCAACGGTTCAGGTTATGACCCCACAGAGCTTCCTCAGAAGATTCCTATGAATGAGTATTATTTCAGACGTGTCGTCTTATCAGGTTCAAATGATGTTTGTACGAAAACAAGTACCCCTGTTCTTCTAAGAGATTATCCGGTTCTTACAAACAATACAATCACAGCTAACCAGACAATATGTTCCGGATCAGCACCGGCACCAGTTATCGGATCTACTCCGCTTAACGGGAACGGAATTTATAAATATTCATGGCAGGATAGTTCTAAAGCGCATACCTGGGCAATTATAACCGGTGACTCGCTTATTAATTATCAACCTCCTGTATTAACCGATACAACAGCCTACAGGCGGATTGTAAACTCCACCTGTACAGATATCAGTAAATCAATCACTGTAATTGTTCATAAACCTATTCTGAATAATATAATATCACTTCTTGCCGGAGGACTTACTGATACCACAATCTGTAATGGTGCCGTGCCTCATTTGCTGAAAGGAACTATTCCTACCGGAGGGACAAATATTGCTGGTGATTATGCTTACCTCTGGTATGTTTCCAATGATAACTCAGCATATAATCCTGCTTTAGGTACGAATACCCTGGTGTCTTATCAGCCTGCTTCTCTATCAGCAGCAACATATTATTATAAACGACAGGTCACTTCCGGTGCATGCCCTGATATGACGAATACACCTATTAAAATTACAGTCCTTCCCTCAATTACAAACAATTCAATATCAGGTAAAGCTACTGTTTGCTATAACACAGTTCCTAATCTTCTTTCAGGATCTGATCCTTTGGGTGGGAATGGGACTTATACTTACTTGTGGGAACAGAGCTCTGATGGTGGTGCTACTTGGGGGCCAGCAGCTTTAGTCAATAACACCCGCGATTATCAGTCTCCTGCCCTGAATATTCCAATGAAATACAGACGCACTGTAAAATCAGGCGCAAGTGATTGCTGTACTCTTACTTCTGCTGTTTTCAATATATCAATAGATTCATTACCGACAGGTGCAATAACATCTAATGCAGATACAATTATATGTGAAGGATCAAATGTCAGCCTGAGAATACATCTCACTGGTGCAACACCATGGCAGTTAATTTTTATGGAGAACTCCACACAGATTACTAAACCAGGTATAGCAGGAACTGATCCTTCGATTCTGTTTACCCCTGTCACAGGTGCTGCACTGACAACCTTCAACTATTCACTGTTTGAAGTTAAGGATAATAACAATTGTATTGCAACATCCATTTCCGGAACAAGAAAAGCTGATGTTTATAAGATTCCAAAAGCAAATGCCGGTCCTGATGCCGATACCTGCGGAACGAAGTTTAACCTGAAAGCTGTCCCGAGTGTCGGCACCGGAACATGGTACTATCCCGCAATTGATTTGTTACCCTCACCAAACAACCCTTCTGTTGTAGTAACATTAGATTCTGCATTGAGCAGTTATTCCTCTGCCGGAGGATCCATTTCTCATAAATATATCTGGGAAGAGGTTAACTGGCAGTGTAAAAGCAAAGATTCTGTAATAGTTAAATTCGATAAAAGAGTAAACAACATATATGCAGGACCCAAACCCGATACTACCCTTTACTCCTTCGACAACATACTCCACATGGTAGCGCATAAGCTAAATACATGGGAAACAGGTATATGGACAGTTGTAAGCGGAACAGGGAACTTTACAGATCGATCAGACCCTGCTACGGTGGTTCAGAATCTTACCGCCCATAACTCATATTTATGGACAGTAACAAACGGTACCTGCAAAAATGAGGATCAGGTAACTGTTAATGTATCAGCGATTGAAATACCTGAAGGATTTTCTCCCAATGGAGATAACATTAATGATACTTTAATAATCAAAGGGTTGGATCTGGCACATCAATATGCTGAACTTAAAATTATTAATAGTGCAGGGGCTGAAGTGTATTCAACATCAGGTGATGATAAGACCTGGAAGAATTGGACAGGTAAAAACTCAAGAGGAATTGATCTTCCTGAAGGGACATATTATTATTTGCTGAAAATAACTTCAGATCCTTTAAGGGATGGTAATGGGACGTTTAAAAAATGGAGTGGTTTCATAATTCTAAAAAGGTACTAAAGCAGAGAAGTTTTGAAAATATGGTTTGATCATATTCGTAGGGTTAGCAGGACAAAGATTATTTGCATCTTATTATTCCTGTTAATTATTAATGACCTACCAGGACAGGCTGGTCCCGACTCTACGGGTATAAGCCTTGGATATCCTGTCTATAGCCAATACCTCCAGAACGGTTTGATGATCAATCCTGCATATACCGGCTCACGCGGTGCGTTGAGCGGATTTATGTCGTATAGAATGCAGTGGATGGGAACTAAAGGTGCTCCTGTAATTCAATCACTCTCCCTTCACACTCCAATGAAAAATGACAAGGTGGCACTTGGCATTATGGCTCAGTTCATGCAATTCGGATTTACAAAATCAACCAGCATTTATGGCAACTATGCCTATCATATAAGGATGGGAAACGGTAAACTTTCATTGGGACTAAAAGGCGGAGTGGATATGTCAAATACGAACTACTCCGGACTTCTTCTCACGAATTCAGGAGATCCTGTATTCGCAACAAATGATAAACCTTACGTACTTCCTAATTTTGGTGCCGGAGTATATTATTTCAGCGACAAACTATTTGCCGGGATTTCAGTACCAACATTCCTGAGTTATAGAAAAACTCCGACAAACTCGGTTCAGGCATATCATAGTTTTAACGAGTATGATTTTGTTTTTTCGGCAGGCGGGCTTATTACATTCTCACAGTTTTTAAAATTTAAACCATCAGTTCTGGTTGATTATTCCCTTCAAAAAACCAAAAAACTCAATCAGTTTGATATAAATGGTAATTTTATTTTAGGCGATCTACTCTGGCTCGGTGGCTCATGGAGAACTTCAGAACAGGTTGCTGTAGCTATTCTTCAGGTTCAGGTGAATCCGCAGTTTATGTTTGGATTCTCGTATGATAATCCTGTAGGGAGGAAGTATCTAAATTCAAATGGATCAAGTGAGTTTATTTTACGGTATGAATTCGGTTCTAAGGTTAGCGCTGCTAATCCGAGGTATTTTTAGTTTATGGCGTATAGAAGATTCTATATTATAACAGTTGTCTTACTTTTGACACTTTTTACGACTCAGACAGAAGCGCAGAAGTCTGCTATATATAAAATTACAAGAATGTCATTCAATAAAGAGGCATTCAGCGATATATCTCCTGTTATAATTAAAGATGGAATTATTTTTTGTTCCAACAGGCGTTTCAGTGCGCTAAAAGACAGAACTTCCTACGATGGGCGCCGTCTCTACAATATTTACCAGGTTGAACGAAAAGATACTGCAGCATGGAGCAATCCGAAAGAAATACTAAGCGAGAGAAGCTCAAAGTTCAACAATGGTGCACTTTGCATTGCACCTGATGGCAAAACTGTATATTTTACAAGTGATGTTGAAACAGGAAAAGCTGCAAAGAAAAAAAACTATAAAAACCATAATGGGATCTTTATTGCCGATCGCTCGGGAACGGATCTTATTTCAATTCGTCCGTTTAAATATAATAATACGGAATATAATGTTGCAATGCCATCTGTGAGCAGTGATGGTAAATTCCTGTTTTTTTCATCCGATATGCCCGGAGGTCAGGGTGGTTCTGATCTGTATTATTGTAAATTAATCAATGGTGAATGGGGCGAACCTCAAAACCTTGGTGCTAAAGTGAATTCTCCTGAAAGTGAAAACTATCCTTATATGCATTCTTCAGGAAGACTATACTTTGCTTCAAACCGACCTGGCGGCCTTGGTGGAATGGATATCTACTATACAACATTTACTTCAGGTAAGTGGGATGAACCTATACACATGCCCGACCCAATCAATTCCGCATCAGATGATTTTGCTTTTGTAGCCCAGGATGACCTTCAAACAGGCTATCTCGCATCAAACAGGAATAAAAGTGATGATATCTATGAATTTAAATCACTCATAATCAGAAAACCATCGTGTGATACTCTGGTGGAAAACAGTTATTGCTTCCAGTTTGTTGAAGAAAATGCAATAAAGGTAGATACATTGCCTTTCCGGTATGAATGGAAGTTTGGCGATGGAGGTAAGGCAACCGGGATAGTGGTGGAACATTGTTATGATAATCCTGGAACTTATGTTGTTCAGCTTGATGTTGTAAATCTAATTACTAAAGAGGTATTACGTAATCAAAAGTCTGATACACTTGTGATTACAGAGATTGTGCAACCATATATTACTGTCGTTGATAAAACAGATATGGGGCAGAAGATAAATCTGAGTGCCGACAAAACTAACCTTCCGGGATGGAATATTAATTCGTATTACTGGAACTTCGGTGATGAATCAATCGGAACCGGTAAGGAAATTGATCATACTTATTTAAAGGCCGGAACTTATACTATTCAGCTGATTGTCACAACCGAAGCTGAGCCAGGGGGCTCTGCCAGGGAAGCATGTATATCAAAAAATATTATTGTAATTCCTAAACCCTGATACGTTTAATTGACTAATTTTAACGATTAATGAAATTGAATAAACTCATATACAGAATATTTCTTTTTGTTTTATTGTCGGGATTGACAATAAGTGCCCGATTATCGGCACAACCTGTTCCGGGAAAAGATGAGAATATACCTTTTCTTGTGACCTTTGGAAAAGAAGGTAAACGCTCATGGGGAGATGACTCTTTTTTCCAGACCTACTTTTTCTCAATCCCAAGCGATTTCAAACAGCAGATCTACATCAGAGTTTTTGACCCCGATTGCGGTGGAGAGAATGATGAGATACAGGGAGAATTTAATACAAAAACCATGTTCTCTGTTTATGGAGGCAAGGGGGTGGATCCTGAAAAAAATACTGAATCACAAGGGATCAATAATGGAGATAAGTATAAAGGAGGAAATCTTTTGGCCTCTAAAGTTTTTGGAAGTGAAGCAAAATATGACAACAAGTATTATTCATTTGGCCCCTTTAATCTAAAAGAAGGGGACTATAGTCAAAAATATAATATGTATATTTTTAAAATTGTATGTGAAGGGATATCCGGTGATGATGGAAATCTTTTCAGGTATTTTCTGAGCCGCGATCCTAATAATAATATTCCTATTGAAGGGTCAATAGCATACACCTATAAATACCACTTCCGGATGTGGAATGATTTTAAAAGCGTATCACACATCTATCCTTATATTGATACAGGTGTGATTTATGTTAAGCAGGAGAATTTTGACTGGGATAATGACGGGCAGATACTTGTTGTTTCCAGGGCCAGAGAAGGTATTTTAGTTCCGATTTCAAATGAGAATGACTGGGCTAGTTCCAAGATCCTCATTCTACCGGACGAAGTGAATTCTTCACTGGACTTTCAATTTCATAAAAGAAAGGGGACTTTGGTGAAAAATAACAATGTTGTAATTATAACAAGCAACCAGAAAGGAGAAAATATGCCATTTTACGCAGCACCTATTGGCGGAGTCCCTGTATATGTACCCGCAGTAAAAATAACACCCATAAAGCCTAAAAAATAGAGAGAGTCCGACATGAGAATTAATATAACTTTGAAAATATCAAACAGCATAATAGGGTGCTTATTGTTGTTTTCAGCTGTATTAAACGGACAGGCATATAGTTTTAAAAATTATAGCGCTGAAAGCAATATTCCAAGTGGTTTTGTTTATACCATTAACCAGTCAACCGATGGATTTCTATGGGTTGGAACTGTGAATGGGATATCCCGTTTCGATGGTTTTAATTTTTTTACTGTTCAATATCCCGATTCAGTTATAGGTCGCTACCCAACTGTCAGCCTGAAAGACAAAAGCGGAAAATTATGGTTCGGCTGCAGTGACGGGTCTGTCTTCTTTGTCAGGGATAACAGGCTTATCTCAGTTTCTCTCTCAAATACAAAGAGCATCAGCGATCTCCTCGAGGGACCAGATGGTTTCGTATATATTGTTCCCCAGCAGGGAAAGGCAGTTTATTCTGTGAATTCCGCTAAGCCTGAAGAGATACATAAGTACTCATTTTCCGTAGATCCAACAATGTTTTCAGGGCTCTTTACAAAGAACGGATTATTGCTTATCGGAACCCAGGGAAATCTACTAATGTGCAGTCTTGCAAATGATTCTGTGAAGGTTGTAAGTATTGTTCAAGGATTTAATTATTCGATTATATCTGCAATTCATCAGACAAGCGATAGCTCAAGATTTGTCATCGGGACAACTGACAATGGATTGTTTCAATTGAAAGTTTCAGAAAAAGGTAATTCTCTTACACGTTTTCACGATCATCCTGGATTGGACTCGCTTAATATTCAATCGATATCAGAGGACTCAGATCATTACATGTGGATCTCAACCATGGGATCGGGGGCTATCCAGATTAAATTTTCTGATAATTATGAATCTATAAATTCTGTTCGCAGTTATAATTTAAAGTCTGGGTTAACCTCAAATAATATTAAAACTGTTTTTCAGGATCTTGAAGGGAATTATTGGTTCGGTTTTTCAGGGGAGGGTATTTCAATGCTTTCATCAAATAATTTTATGTACTATAAGCCGGGAAAAAATTCAGTCGGCAACAATATTATTTACATAAACAGTCTGAATGACAAATATTTATTGGGAACACCATCAGGGTTTCATGTGTTTGATCAATCCCTTGGGAAGTCAATCTCTTTTACAGACCTTACAGGTCAGATCGGCAAGGCAGAAATTACCTGCTATTATCTTGATGAGTTTAAAAACTTATGGATAGGAACAGCAGGAAAAGGGCTCTATGTCAGAACCAGCTCCGGTGCTGTTAGACTTTTTCACAGGTCAGGTGATTCAGGCGCCGATGATATTAAGGATATTGAGATGGACGCCAGGAATATCTGGCTGGCAACAACCAACGGTGTTTTTGTCATCGACAGAAATAGCACGGATATCAGGAGGGAAAAGAGAAGATTTGATATAGAACATGGACTTCCTCATAACAGCATAAATAAAATACTTCTTGCACGTGATGGTTATGCGTATATCGGAACTGAAAGCGACAGACTCTATAAGATCGACAATAGATTCTATATGATCGACAATGAGCTTAATACTCCCGTTGTCGGAAATGCAATAATGGTTGGGAACGCCAAAAATAAAATTCTGTCATTTTCTGAAAGTAAAAATGGGGAAATCTGGGTTGCCACAAGTGGCAATGGAGTTTTCAAATACTTTAATGACACAGTTATAGCAATTAACAGGACAAACGACCTGATGTCAAACTATTGTTACAGTATCCTTGCAGATGCTGAAAAAAATATCTGGATAGGTCATGAGAAAGGTTTTTCAAGGTTCAATCCTGAAACTGAAACAATGAGTGTTTTCGGGACTGATTTTGCAAAAGGGGGAATTTGTAATGTAGGGGGAATGTTTGAATCGACCGACAGAAAAATCTTTATCGGAACAACAGAAGGATTGATTATATATGACAGACTTAAGGACAATAAAAATGAGATTGTTCCTATCAACAATATTAACTATATAACTATCAATGATGTAACATACCCATACCAACAATTATATACCCTCCCGTATCTTAAGAAGTATGTCATCAGAGTATTTTATTCAGGTATTAACTTCTCTTCACCTGATAAAGTATACTATAGTACTTTTCTCGAAAACTATGATAATGATTGGAGTAAGTTGAGCACTCAGAAAGAAGTAGAATATAGTCTGAGTTACGGGAAGTATAAGTTCAAACTTATTTCAGTTAACAAGGAAGGATTGTCACAGGAAACTCCGGTAACATTTGATATTATTATTAAGAAGCCGATCTATAAAACGTGGTGGTTCATTTTACTGAGCATAGGGGGTATTTCAGGCATTGTGATTTTTATAATCAGGGAAAGAGACAAAGCTCAGAAGAAGGTTCAGGCATATCTTGAAAAAGAGCTTGAATTAAGGACCAGTGTGGTGATAAAACAAAAAGAGGAGATTGAATTACAGAACATTGGAATAACAGATAGTATAAATTACGCCAAACGTATACAATCGAGTATCCTGCCCGATGTTAATAAACTAAAGGAATCCTTTCATGATGCATTTGTCTTTTTCCATCCCCGCGATATTGTAAGTGGCGATTTCTACTGGTTCGAAAAACTTGAGGATGATAAATTTGTTATTGTGTGCGCTGATTCAACAGGACACGGAGTGCCCGGGGCATTTATGTCAATGATAGGTTCTACTCTTCTGCAGGACATCGTTTCAAGAAAAAGAATTTCTAAACCCTCTAAGATTCTGGAGCTTCTTGATAAACAGATTTTTTCAACCCTTAATCAAAATCAGGAATTAGGAGTCTCGAATGATGGAATGGATGTGGTTGTCTGTGAGTTTAATACAAAGACGCGCCACTTAAGGTTTGCATCGGCTATGCGGCCTGTTATTATAGTTATTGATGGTGAACCTTTTTATATTAAAGGTAACAGATCATCGGTAGGAGGTGAATCTGTTATTGAGAAATTCTTCGATGATCAGGAGTATTATCTTAATAAAGGTGATACAGTTTATCTTTTTTCTGATGGTCTGCCCGATCAGTTTGGAGGTGTTGACGGGAAAAAGATGAAGATTGCAAGGTTAAAACGTCTCCTTGAACAGGTCTCAAAGTTACCGATGTATGAGCAGAAGGAAGCTATTGCAAAATTCTTCTTTGATTGGAAAGGCAACTATGATCAGGTTGATGATATACTTATAATGGGGATTAAAGTATAAATATTTTATTTCAGATATATATTATTGGCTGATATTACTATTTCGCTTGTGGAGGCCACGTTACTTTCATTTAACGCCCTGTCTTTTATATAGAAATCATACTTTATTGTATCTCCGGGAGAATAGAAAAGATAAAGAAAAGTTACGGAAATAGTTCCTTTAAGTATTTTATTTACCCCTGTTTTCTCCATGTAAGGTATCCGGTATGATGAATAAGGTAATAATGGATCCTTTTTATTAGTTATTGTATCCATAACTCCCCCTATCTTTCTGAAAAGAGTAAGATATAGATTTGTTGTATCAGTCTGATTACCAGTAGGTGCCTGCAATCCAAGGTCGCCATCGCCATCTTCAAAGTGGAACTTTAATCTCCCTCCTTTAGCAGTATTTCCAAGGATATCCGTAGTGTCAAAAATGGTAAAACTTGTGAATTTGATACTTGGAACCGGTGGCAGCTGGACTATCTTCCGGCAGGAAGACAAAGCCAGAACTGAAATAATAAGAAGGGCGAGATAATTAACTCTTTTCATCTTTTTTCAGGTAATAATCGTTCACACACAAAAATCACACCAAATTTGGTCATTTTTTTCTGAAAAATATTCTTATCGGAACACCTGTAAACTCAAATTTTTCTCTCATCCTGTTCTCGAGATATCTTTTATACGGATCCTTAACATATTGGGGAAGGTTACAAAAGAACGCAAAAGCCGGTGTATATATTGGAAGCTGAGTTACATATTTGATCTTTACATATCTCCCTTTTAACGCAGGAGGAGGATTGTTTTTAACAACCTGGAGCATAACCTCATTTAATTCAGAGGTACTTATTTTCCTGTTCCTGTTTGTGTTAACCTGTTCAACAAGTTCAAGAACTTTATGAATTCGCTGTTTGTTTGTAGCAGATATGAAAAGAATAGGATAATCTGTGAAAGGAGCTGTCTTCTCACGGATATCCTCTTCAAACCTGACTGTGGTATTATTTTCTTTTTCAATCAGGTCCCATTTATTAACCAGAACAATCATCCCTTTGTTGTTCTTTTGAATCAGCCCCATAATATTAAGATCCTGTGATTCAATTCCTCTGGTGGCATCGATAAGAAGAAGACAAATATCTGAACTCTCAATCGTTCTTACAGCTCTCATCACAGAGTAAAACTCTATATCTTCACTTACCTTGCCTTTTTTACGAAGTCCGGCAGTATCTACAAGAAGAAAATCGTGCTGAAATTTATTATACCTTGTATATATAGAGTCACGGGTCGTTCCTGCAACTGGTGTAACAATATTCCTCTCTTCCCCAAGTAGTGAGTTTACGAGAGATGATTTGCCTACATTTGGTCTGCCGACAATAGCAATTCTGGGCAACTCGGGCATAATTTGCAGCTCTTCAACCGGCAGGTTCTTAACAACTTCATCAAGCAATTCACCTGTACCGCTTCCGTTCATTGAGCTTAAAGGAAAATAATCGCCCAGGCCAAGATTGTAGAATTCGGTGGCATCCAATAATCTTTCACCATTATCAACCTTGTTCACCACCAGCATCACTTTTTTATCTACCCTTCTCAACATTGAAGCAACTGAAGTGTCCATTTCGTGGATACCACACGTTACATCAACCATAAACATTATAAGGTCAGACTCCTCTATGGCCAGCATCACCTGCTTATTTATTTCCTCTTCAAAAACATCATCAGAGTTCTGAACATATCCGCCTGTATCGATTACAGAAAAATCAATTCCATTCCAATGCGACATCCCGTAATTCCGATCGCGTGTAACCCCACTGACCTCGTCAACAATAGCTTCTTTCGAATCGATAAGCCTGTTAAAAAGAGTCGATTTCCCAACATTTGGTCTGCCTACTATAGCAACAATTCTACTCATAAAATATTTTAAAATTTGTTTTACCGGTAACCAAATCTTTTAAGTACCAGTGGTTTATCTCTCCAGTCTTTTGTTACCTTGACATACAATTCAAGGAAGACCTTTTTCTTGAAAAAATCTTCCATATCGAGCCTGGCTTCTGTTCCAACCCTTTTTAACATTAACCCTTTATGTCCGATTATTATACCTTTCTGACTGTCGCGGGTTACGTGTATCAAAGCTCTTATTTTAAGCAGATTTTTCTCATCTTCAAAACTTTCAATCTCTATCTCAACAGAATAGGGTATCTCTTTCTTGTAATTGATAAGTATTTTCTCGCGAATAATCTCTGAGGCAAAGAACCGTTCATACTTATCGGTAAGCTGATCTTTCGGAAAATACGCCGGACTTTCAGGCAGTTTGTCGAGAATTGCATTGAGAAGAGAATCAAGGTTGAATTTTTTAAGTGCAGATATTGGTATTACAGGCGAGTCCGGAAATGCCTGATGCCACGATTCAACCACTTTTTCAAGATTTTCCTGGTTTGTAATGTCAACTTTATTTACAGCAATTATCGCAGGAATGTTTGATTCTTTTATTTTGTCAATATATTCACCCTCATAAGCTGTGCGTTCATTAACATCGGTAACATAAAGTATCATATCAGCATCAGAAAGGGCAGAGTTGACAAAATTCATCATTGTCTCCTGCAGCTTGTACTGGGGTCTGAGAATCCCCGGGGTATCCGAATAGACGATCTGAAAATCATCGCCATTAACTATGCCCATTATGCGGTGACGTGTTGTCTGAGCTTTCGCTGTAATAATGGAAAGCTTCTCGCCCACAAGAGCATTCATAATGGTTGATTTCCCGACGTTGGGATTCCCAAGTATATTTACAAAACCTGATTTGTGATTCATCTTCTGATATTAAAAAATACCCCGTTTCAGCATACTCACCTCTTTATCGGTAAGGAAACGCCATTTTCCGCGCTGGACATTCTTTTTTGTAAGTCCTGCAAAATATACTCTGTCGAGTTTTTTAACCTTGTATCCGAGTGTTTCAAACATTCTTCTGATAACCCTGTTCTGACCTGAATGAAGTTCTATCCCTATCTGGCTCTTATCATCAGGATCTGCATAAGAAACTGCATCAGCAATAACAGTTGTTCCGTCGAGTTCAATTCCTTCGGTAAGTCTGAAAAGATCATTTTTTGTAACAGGATTATCGAGAAAAACGTGGTATATCTTTTTCCTTTTATATTTCGGATGAGTCAGTTTTCCTGTCAGATCGCCGTCATTGGTAAGCAGAAGTACTCCTGTTGTTGCCTTATCAAGACGTCCTACCGGGTAAACTCTTTCTGTGCATTCTTCACCAATAAGATCGAGAACGGTGTGTTCAGCATGAGGATCCTCAACCGTTGTTACATAGTCTTTCGGCTTATTCATAAGGATATATACCTTTTTCTCGGACGAAAGTTTCTTGTTTTTATATACAACTTCATCATCATAACTGACCTTTGTTCCCATATCAGTTATTATTTTCCCGTTCACAGATACCAATCCGTTTTTTATATGCTCGTCGGCATCCCTTCGCGAACAAACACCGCTATTTGCAATAAACCTGTTGAGTCTTATCTGTGATGTTATTTGTTGTTTACCTTTTAAAACAGGTTTTTCAAATTTTCTTACCGGCCTCCCGGCAGGTTTTTTGTTCTCCATATCAATCAATTATCAGGGTGCAAAGGTACAATTATTTGGCGATATTATGATTTGATGATTTTTTTGCACCTTTGCGGGTTTGAAAAACACATCATTATGGCATTAATAAAATCGATTTCCGGAATCAGGGGAACAATAGGCGGAAAACCGGGAGAATGTCTCTCCCCTGTTGATATAGTAAAGTTCACCGCTGCTTACGGAACCTGGGTTCAGCGAAGGCATAATAAATCAGGATTGAGTGTAATTGTCGGTCGTGATGCCCGTAAATCGGGAGGTATGGTTAACAGTCTTGTAATTACTACTTTGCGAAGTCTTGGAATTAGTGTTACTGACCTGGGAATGGCAACAACACCCACGGTTGAAATGGCTGTTACCGGAACTCATGCTGAAGGTGGAATTATTATTACAGCCAGTCATAATCCCGCTGAGTGGAATGCTCTGAAATTGCTTAATGAAAAAGGTGAATTTCTTTCGTCAGATGATGGCATGAAAGTTTTGGAAATTGCCGCAAATGAAGATTTTATTTTCGTGTCAAATGATTTTACGGGATCACTCGTTAATGACGATACCTGGGGGAAGAAGCATATTGATATGGTACTGGCTTTAAACCTGGTTGATGTAAATGCTATTAAAGCTGCAGGGTTTAAAGTTGCAATAGACTGTATCAATTCAGTAGGGGGAATAATACTGCCGCAGCTGCTGAAAGCTTTGGGAGTATATGAAATAATTGAACTCAACACTACACCTGACGGAAATTTTACACACAATCCTGAACCATTGCCTGAAAACCTCAAAGGCATCTCAGAACTTGTAAGAAAAGGTAAAGCTGATTTAGGATTTGTTGTTGACCCTGATGTTGACAGACTCGCAATAGTATGTGAAGACGGAACTATGTTTGGAGAGGAATATACGCTTGTTTCGATATCCGACTATATACTTAAATATACTCCCGGAAATACGGTTTCCAATCTTTCTTCTACAAAGGCATTGAGAGATATAACAGTTAAGTACGGCTGCACTCATTTTGCGTCGGCTGTAGGTGAAGTAAATGTTGTGGAAGAAATGAAAATGAGAAATGCTGTAATAGGAGGAGAAGGCAATGGAGGTGTAATTTATCCGGAGCTGCATTATGGCCGCGACGCACTGGTGGGGATTGCTCTGTTTCTTTCGCACCTGGCAAAAAGCAAAATGAAATGCTCCTCCCTGCGTGCAATCTATCCCCGGTATGTAATTGCCAAGAAAAAACTCACTCTTTCTCCGGATGCAGATTTTAGCAGTATAGTTGATGCTGTAAAACACCATTTTCTGGGAAACGTATTCGATGAGAGAGATGGCTTATGGATTGGACATCAAAATGGATGGGTACAGGTCAGAAAATCCAATACAGAACCTATAATAAGGATTTATGCAGAAGGGAGGACTATTTCTGAAGCAGATGATCTTGCTGACACTGTTATTTCAATTGTTAAAAAACTCTAAAACATTTTATTTTTTCAGGGCTTTCGGAATAAATCATGATGAATGAATGTCTTTAAAGCATAACCTAAACAAAGTATTATAGTTAAATATTGTTAATGGCAGGAAAGAGGATAACCCTTTTTAATACTTTTGCGGAGGATTTTTTGAAAATATTAATTATTTAAATCTGAGATGAACCGAGCATGTCTGACAAACAAAAACTATAAAAATATATAGTACTCAACATGCGAGCTCCATCATACCACTAAATTTTAATTTAATTTATGATGAAAAGAACAGTTATTATTACAGGTATTATTGTACTGGTTGCAGTCATCATACTGATTGTTGTCAGCAGAGTAGCATCGAAGAAAGATGTTGCAAATCTATATGGCGAATCGTTGAAAGGTCAATTTGATATCATTGTCACAACAACAGGTGAACTTCAGGCAAAAAAATCGACAGATATTACTGGTCCGGAATTTACCCAGAGCAGGAATATAAGGGCCGTGGATATTAAGATAACTGATATGGTTCTGGAAGGTACTGAGGTAAAACAGGGCGATTATGTTGCAACGCTTGACAGGACATCTTTCGATAACAGTCTTAAGGATGAACTTGAAAGACTCACCACCCAGGAGACTAATCTGGAGATGAAAATACTTGACACGGCTGTTACTCTGAGTAACTTAAGGGATAATATCAAGAATCTCAGGTTTTCAGTTGAAGAGGCTGATATAACATTGCAGCAATCTAAGTTTGAGCCTCCTACAACTATTCGTCAGGCTGAGATAGCCCTTGATAAGTCCAATCGTACTCTCGATCAGTCAATACGTGGTTATGCTTTAAGGGTAGAACAGGCAAAATCCGATATGCGCACAATTAAGAACAATCTTTCTGATCAGCGCACAAGGGTGAGTGATCTCCAGACTGTACTATTGAAGTTTATTATTAGTGCCCCTTCTGACGGGATGATTATTTATAAAAGAGACAGGATGGGAGCTAAACGAAAAGTCGGCTCTTCAATAAGTCCCTGGGATAACGTAGTTGCGACTCTTCCCGACATGTCATCAATGATCTCAAAGACTTATGTTAACGAGATCGATGTGAGCAAAGTCAAACAGGGTCAGCATGTAGAAATTATTGTTGATGCTTTTCCTGAAAAATCCTATACCGGAACTGTAACAAGTGTAGCAAACATCGGAGAACAGCTCCCAAATGCAGATGCTAAAGTATTTGAAGTTCAGATTGAAGTTGATGGATCTGATCCGATACTCAGACCTTCAATGACAACAGGTAATAAGATCATTACTAAAACTATCAGTGATGTTACCTTTATTCCTCTTGAAAGCGTTCAGGCAGGTGCCGACAGTATTCCATTTGTTTATCTTAAGAACGGAACCAGACAGGTTGTTGTTCTTGGAGAATCGAATGAAAACAATGTCGTAGTTGAGCAGGGAATGGTACCAGGGGTTCAATTTTACCTCAATACACCTGCAAGTCCTGAGAAATTTAAAATGGTTGGACTCGATTTGATTACAGTTATAAAAGCGCGTGAGCAGGTTAAGAAAGACGAAGAAATGGCTTTAAGGAGAGAAGCTGAAACAGCCAAAGAACAAAGGGGTGGTGGATTTGATGGTGGAATGCCTGGTGGAAGAATGAGAGGCCAGGGCGGTCAGGGTGGCCAGGGTGGAACCAGAGATACAACCGGAATGGCAGCCAGAAGAAAAATACGTAATAGTCAGCAGGGTCAGCAGGGCGCTCCAAGAGATACTACCGGAATGGCAGCCAGAAGAAGAATGCGTAACAGCCAGCAACAGCAAGGTCAGACACCGGCTGCTCCGGCTCAGACACCAGTTAAGAAATAATTTAATACAGGAAATAAAATGTTCAAATTTATCTTACGATATTTCCACGATATTGAGATTGCTGTTGAATCAATCGTTTCGAATAAGCTTAAATCAATGCTTACTGCCCTGGGAATAATATTTGGTGTGGCTGCTGTAATAGCCATGCTGGCTATTGGAAAGGGTGCTAAGATGGAGATTATGGAGCAAATGAAAATGGTTGGGGTAAACAATATCCTTATCAATCCGGTAATCCCTGACAAAGCTTCTTCAACAGACGAAGGAGAGAAGCAACAGAAGAAATTTTCAAGGGGATTAAACCTTCTTGATGTTGATGCCATAAGGGAAACACTTCCTTCTGTAAAGAGGATAAGTCCTGAGATTTCATTTAACTCAACAGCTATGCTTAACGGAGTTAAATATACTGCCAAGCTTGTTGGTGTTTCAAATGATTACTTCTATTTATACAACCTCCCTCTGGTAGGAGGAGCATTCTTCAACTCATTTCAGGAAGAGAATGGAATACAGGTATGTATAATAGGTGCGAACATAAGGGCTAAATTCTTCAGTAAAATCGATCCGCTGGGTCAGTATATTAAATTTAACGGTATCTGGCTTAAAGTTATCGGTGTACTGCAGAAAACAAATGTCAGTCTTACAGGTTTCGAAGAAAAAGGTGTGAATGTTTATAACGACAACATTTATATCCCAATTCAGACTATGTTGTTAAGATATCAGAACAGAGCCCTTCTTAATACAAAAACTGTCTCAGAGGCCACTTCAGTTCAATTCTTCGGGGGCGGCGGAGGAATGGGTGGTGGCGGCGGAATGGCCAGAGTAGTTGTCAGTAGTGCCGATGCTTCAAGTAATGTCGAAACAAATTACAATCAGCTCGACAGGATAGTCGTTCAGGTAACTGAAACAGAACAGCTGGCGCCAACAACTGAAATTCTCAGCCGGATGCTTACCAGACGTCATACCGGAGTAAAAGACTTTGAAATAACCGTTCCTGAATTGCTTCTGAAACAACAGCAGAGGACAAAAGATATTTTTAATATCGTTCTTGGGGCTATTGCCAGTATTTCTCTTATTGTAGGTGGTATTGGTATCATGAATATCATGTTTGCGTCAGTTATGGAGAGGATTAAAGAGATCGGTACAAGGATGGCTATCGGGGCAAAGAAAATGGACATAGTTGTACAGTTCCTGTCCGAAGCAGTTCTTATAAGCGTATCAGGAGGTTTTATCGGAGTGTTTTTTGGAGTGATAATGGCCAAATTGATAGAACAAATAGCGGGTATTATGACAGTTGTTTCCTTTTTCTCGGTATTTATTGCTTTCGGGGTATCGGCGGCAGTTGGGGTAATATTTGGTTACTCCCCTGCAAAAAGGGCATCAGAAAAAGATCCTATAGAATCATTGAGATATGAATAACACCTTCTGCCTCACAAGTTCGGCACCCCCTCTGGCGGGGAAAGATGGTATAAATTATTATAATATAAAAATGAAGAAATTACTTTTATTTTCCATGATAGCTGTGCTTCTGTTTTCAAGTTTGAAAATCAATGCACAAGAGGTTAAACAGCTTAAATTTGAGGACGTTATTAAGATTGCTGAAGAGCAATCGCCGAACGCTTTGATGGCAAAGCACAGGTTTCGTTCGAGTTACTGGCAGTACAGATCGTTCAGGGCACAGTACCTGCCATCACTGACTTTATCAGGGACTACTCCTGATTTCAGCAATGGACTCGATAAGGTTTACGATTCACAAACTGAGCAGTATATATACATACCTAAAAATACAATAAGTAACCTGGGAACTCTGTCTCTTGCCCAGAATATCGGCCCGACAGGGACTGTAATTGCATTGAGATCGGACCTTACTTTGTTCAAGGATATTGAGAAAGCACCTAAAATTACAAATTATATTACTAATCCGGTGAGCGTTGACATTACTCAGCCAATCAGGAAGTATAACACCCTAAAATGGCAGTCAAAGATTGAACCTGTAAAGTACGACGCTGCCAAAAAAACCTACCTTTCAGGTATCGAAGGAGTCCACCTTAGTGCTGTAATGAATTTCTTTTCTCTGGCTCTTGCACAGATTAACAAGCAGATTTCCGAGATGAACTATTCGAACGCCGATACTCTGTACAGAATTGCAAAAGGAAGGTACCAGCTGGGAACAATTGCAGAAGATGAACTTTTACAAATGCAGCTCTCGTGGCTAAATGCTGAAACTGCCAGAAAGCAGGCAGATATGAATTTACGCGACAGGGAAATCAGGTTAAGATCATTTCTGGGGTACAATGAAAATGTCAGACTTGAATTAATCCTGCCAGATGAAATTCCGGATTTACAGGTTGATACAAAGGAGGTTCTTGATCTCGCTATGGTTAATAACCCTGATATTCTTACCCAGCAAATCAATGTCCTTAATGCCCAAAGCAATGCAGCTCAGGCTAAAGCTTCAAAAGGACTGAATGCCAGTGTTACAGCTTCACTTGGCTTATCACAACAATCAACTGACTTAAACTCTGCGTATAATAACCTGAGCAATTCACAAAGAGTAAGGGTGGGGTTCACATTCCCTATACTCGATTGGGGACTTGGAAAAGGAAGATACCAGATGGCAAAATCAAGCCTTGAACTGGCAGTGGTACAAAAAGATCAGGCTCTTGTTGATTTCCAGCAAAACCTTTATCTTGATGTTGCCCTGTTCAACCTTCAGAAAAGCCAGGTTGAAATTGCTGCTAAATCAGATACAGTTGCCATGAAGAGATACGAAGTTACAAAACAGCGTTTCCTTATTGGTAAAATAGCAGTTCTCGACCTGAATGATGCCGATTCAAGAAAAGACGAGAACAAAAGAGCTTACGTTCAGTCATTACAGGATTACTGGAACTATTTCTACAATATGCGACAGCTTACTCTTTTCGATTTTATCAACAGAAAACCGCTCGAAACAGATTACGATAAACTGCTTAAATAACAGGTAGTTACCGTTTATTAAAAAGAGGCTGGATTGGATAAATCCGGCCTCTTTTTATGAAGTAACCCCTTCCTTTTCCTCCGTGTTTATTACCTTTCTGCCTTAGGTTTTTACCCCCCTGCCCATCTGATTTTTACCCTTTGCCCCCTTGATTTTTACTCCCCCCTGCCTCCCTCTAAACTACTCTTTATACACATCTCATTAAAAACCAGACATACAGCATATTAAATATTTGTTTTCATCATGGTTTTGAAAATGCCGAATATGAATAACAAACCTTTTGCAGCTCTGAGGAGCTGAATATACCTGTACATCTGGTTATTCCAGGGTTATAAGTCTTAGAAATGGCATTCGGTTTCAGGAGAAAGGGATCCCTCACTCATTCTCTTCTCCCCACACTATTGTTTATTTCCCGGAAGAATGAGTTCGGGATGACAATACTATTTTTAGTCAGGAGGAGGGAAGGAAGAAGCGGCGATTCGACCAGAAAATTACAAAATTGATTAAACTCATTGTCGAATCGCCGCTTCTTCCTTCCTTCCCTTCTAATAAAATGACTTGTCATCCCGAATTCCTCCACAAAAAAACAAACATTTCCAGTTTCACTTAATTCTCATTTGTGAAGGAATGAGGGATCCCTAAGGCCTGTAATGTTATTTCGTATATGTAATTGATAATGAACTAAACAACAGGTATGTGATTAATCCAGGATGATAGATTTATAGGTGAAATATGAAAAGCATCATAATTCTGCCGTGATCTCTATTTCAGGACACAACAAGATGTGTACAAAGAGTAGTTTAGGTAGGCAGGGGGGTAATAAAAGGGAATGATGAAAAAATGGGGCTGTAAGCAAGTAGATGATGAATCAATAACACAGACTATCTTCAATCAACTAATTCATCTGATTAATAATTGATTGTTTTTGCAAAAATTTAATATCTTTGCGCCTCAATAAAGTAGAGTAAGAATATTTATTATAATCCCAAAAGTACAGACAAATGCAGAATAAAGCAGCTATCATCGTTCTGGCAATTGCGTTAGGCCTGGTATCAATTTACCAGCTTTCTTTTACAGGTGCGACCTATACGGTAAAAAAAGAAGCCAAAGCTTATGCAAATGGAAACCTCGTGAAGGAAACCAGTTACCTCGATTCAATTTCCACTTTACCAAAAGAAAAATGGAGTTTTCTGGGAAATACATTCAAAGAGTGTCAGAAAAAAGAACTGAACCTCGGTCTCGACCTAAAAGGCGGAATGAACGTTATCCTTGAAGTATCTGTTGAAGATATTTTAAAAGCTCTCTCAAATTACAACCCTGATAAAACTTTTAATCTGGCTCTTGCCCGTGCTAAAGAGCTTCAGAAAGCGAGTCAGTCAGATTATCTTACTCTTTTTGGGAAAGCATTTCAGGAACTTGACCCTAATGCAAAACTGGCTTCAATATTTGGAACAATTGAACTTAAAGACAAGATAAATTTCAATTCGACAAATGAGCAGGTTTTAAAAGTTCTCGATACTGAAGTTTCGGGTGCTATTACTAATGCTTTTAACATTCTGCGTACAAGGATCGACCGTTTCGGCGTCGTTCAGCCCGATATTACACAGATGTCGACAAAGGGGCGTATTTTAATAAACCTTCCTGGTCAGAATAATCCCAAACGTGTTCGCGAACTTCTTCAGGGAACCGCTAACCTCGAATTCTGGGAAACTTATGAAAACAGTGAAATTATTGGATATCTCTCTGCTGCCAACAATCTTCTGAAAGAAATTCAGGCCAATACCCAGTCTGCTGCTGTAACTGCGGATGCTACTGCTGCTAAACCAAAAACTGCCGGCGCTGTAGCTGATACAACTAAAAAAGACCAGTCACTTCTCGACCTGATTGCAAAAGATACTACAAAAGCTCAGGGCGCCACCAGCCGTCAGCAGTTTGCACTTCAAAACCCTCTCTTCGGACTTCTTAATCCAAGGGTTAATGAGCAGGGGCAGCCGTTACCATCATGTATGGTTGGACTTGCCAGCTCAAAAGATACAGCAAAAGTTAACAATTTGCTTAAAATGAATCAGATTAAGGCTTTGTTTCCACGCGATCTTAAACTGATGTGGAGCCAGAACCCTTATAAATACGATCCTACTAAAACCTTATATGAACTTCACGCAATAAAAATTACAACCCGCGACGGGCGTCCTCCTCTCGATGGTGATGTAATTACCTCAGCCAGAACATCCTCAGGAGTAACCGGTTCTGAAGTAAAAGTCGATATGTCAATGAACGGCGAAGGTTCAAAAATATGGGCCAGAATGACCCGCGAAAATATAGGACGTTGTTTAACAGTTGTACTCGATGGTTATGTACGTTCATATCCAAGGGTTCAGAATGAAATTACCGGTGGTAGTACTGAAATTACCGGCGACTTTACAATAGAAGAAGCTGATGACCTTGCTAACATTCTTAAATCAGGTAAATTACCGGCTCCTGCTCATATCATTTCAGATACTATAGTAGGTCCTACACTAGGAAAGGAAGCTATCAGCGCAGGTTTCTATTCATTCGTAATTGCTTTTGGTCTGGTACTTGCTTTTATGGTATTCTATTACAGCAAGAGCGCCGGAACAATTGCAAATATTGCTCTTATTGCCAACGTTTTTCTCCTGTTCGGGGTACTCGCCTCACTCAATGCAGTGTTAACACTTCCAGGTATCGCCGGTATAGTACTCACAATGGGTATGGCAGTTGATGCCAACGTGCTTATTTATGAACGTATCAGGGAAGAGCTCCGGGCCGGGAAGGGCATAAAATTAGCTATTGCCGATGGTTACAGACATGCTTACTCTGCAATCATTGACTCGAACGTTACGACAATTCTTACTGGTATTGTACTTTATATTTTTGGTTCCGGACCAATAAAAGGTTTTGCAACGACACTTGTTATTGGAATTCTGACTTCAATGTTTACCGCAATATTCATTACAAGAATAATTTATGAGGCTTTATTGAAGAGGAATGTAAATCTCACATTCTCAATAAAAATTACTGCTGATGTGTTTAAGCACACAAAAATAGATTTTATTGGAATGAGGAAATATTTCTATGTTGCTTCAGGTATTATACTGTTAGCAGGTGTTGTTTCATTGTTCATAAGAGGGCTTAATCCTGGTATCGATTTTACAGGTGGACGTACGTTTGTTGTAAGGTTTGATAATCCGGTAAAAACTGAAGATATCGCTTCAAAACTAAACGTTGAATTCGGAGATTTGCCTCAGGTAGTAATTTTCGGAAGCAATAACCAGGTTAAAATCACAACAAAATACAAAATAAATGAAACCGGAGTCGACGATGAGGTTGAAACTAAATTGTTTGACGGACTAAAGAGTTATGTCAGAGCTGGTATCAGCAAAGAAGATTTCCTTACTGAATACAGAAAAAGCTCCGAGACAGTCGGTCCTGTAGTTGCAGCCGATATCAAGATAAATGCATTTTATGCAGTTGGAATCGCTCTTATTCTTATCTTCTTCTATATCTTCATGAGGTTCCGTTACTGGCAGTATGGTTTCGGTGCTGTTATGTCACTGGCACACGATACTTTACTTGTAATCGGGGTCTATTCAATCTTCTGGGGTCTGATGCCTTTCTCGATGGAGATCGACCAGGCATTTATTGCGGCAATCCTGACTGTAATCGGATTCTCGGTAAACGACACTGTAATCGTCTTTGACCGGCTCAGGGAATATATTCCTCTATACCGTAAACGTCCGTTGAAAGAGGTACTTAATATGGCTATTAACTCAACACTTAGCAGAACCATAAATACAACATTAACTGTGATCCTCACAATAGTTGCGATGTTTATTTTCGGTGGAGCAGTGATCCGCGGATTTATGTTTGCTCTTCTCGTAGGTATCGGAACAGGGGTTTATTCATCTGTGTTCGTTGCAACAGCTTTAATGTATGATACACACAAGAAAGATGTAATAGAAGAACAAAAGGTTAAAGCTTAATTATAAACGAAATATTCTTTATAAGGCTGTCTATACGGACAGCCTTATTTTTTATTAATAAATTCGGGTTTCCTGGTTAGGAAAAACTTTTATAACTATTATATTTGAATTTTGGCAGGCAACTCTAAATTCAAGAGTCACAATACTCAGTTAATTCGGCCAAAATGAATAATTTTCAGAACAAGATTTCGTTTACAAGTATGTTATTAATAAACATATCAATATGACACTGGTACTCCTGCAATTTTCAAGGACAATTGATACGCTGAATACAGCTTTAACAGGGTCTCCGGTACTCCCGACTCAATCGGCTCCCCAAATGACATCTATGATCGACATCATTGAAAAAGGGGGCTTTATTATGATCCCGATCGGAATTCTTTCCGTTATAGCTATTTATGTTTTCATTGAGCGCTACCTTTCTATAAGGCGTCATATTAAAACAGATGTGAACTTCATGAACAACATTCATGAGTTTATTTTAAGCGGGAGAACGGATTCGGCTCTTACGCTTTGCCGTAATACTGAAAAACCTATTGCAAGAATGATTGAAAAGGGAATTTCACGATTAGGTAAGCCTATAAAAGAAATTGAAGAATCCATTGAAATTGCCGGGAAATTTGAGGTTTATGAACTGGAAAAAAACGTGCAGATCTTAGCTGTAATAGCTGGTATAGCTCCAATGTTTGGTTTTCTTGGAACTATAATTGGCGTAATTAAAATATTTTATAATATTTCAATGACCAGTGATGTCAGTATCGGTGTAGTTTCTGCAGGGCTCTATACAAAAATGGTAAGTAGCGCTTCGGGTCTTATTGTTGGTATCATGGCTTATATAGGTTATCACTGGCTCAACATAATATTAAGCAAAGCGATTCATCAGCTTGAATGGAATGCAATGAATTTTATTGACCTTTTAAAGAGCCCTTCAAAATGATAAACCTGCAAAAGAAAAAAGATTTTACAGCTGAGGTATTTACTTCTTCTATGAATGACATAATGTTTTTTCTTATGCTATTTTTTCTAATTATATCCACTTTACTAAATCCAAGCATGATAAAGGTTGCATTACCAAATGCAAAGAGCAGTCAGTCGATTCAGAAAAAAGAGATTAATCTGACAATGACCAAAGAGAGGATTTATTGGGTGAACAATACCCAGGTTTCATTTGAAGCACTCGAGGGTCAGCTAAAAAAAGAATTAATTCACCAACCTGATGCTTTCATTATGTTGCGATTTGATAATACGCTTCCGATTCAGGATTTGGTAAGTGTTCTTTCGCTGGGGAACAGTTTAAGTGCAAAAATGATAATTGCCACTTCAAAACCGCGTTAAATCCATTTAAATTATTCTTTAAAGGAATTTAACAATGAATATCTGTAAACTTTATAACTTTGCGGTCTACAAAACAACTTAGAATATATAATATTTTATGAGCGGACAGGAAATATTTGTAATCATCATTGTAGCCCTTCTCCTTTTTGGAGCAGAGAAGCTTCCGGATATTGCAAAGACTTTGGGTAAGGGAATGCGCGATTTTAAAAAGGCTACCGATGATATAAGAAGGGAACTGGAGGACAGCACTCAGGATATCAGAAAGGATATAACTGATATTACCGATTCCGTAAAGAGAGATGTAACTGAATTTCAGAATAAGGTAAATAAGGATATAAATGAAGTCTCCGGCTCCATAAAAAACGATATGAACGATGTTACTTCAGACGTAAGACAGCAAATGTATGATACTGACAAAAGCATTCAGACAGATGTAAATGAAATTAATACCAATCTTCAGGCTGATGGAGCCACTGTAGATGCTAAAGTTCCTGAAGGTGGTAATGAAGAAGTAAATAATAACATTCCTTCGGAAAAGACTACCGTTAATAGTAATACTAACGATATCTCAAATGGATACTATAAAGAGGTGAACGATTAAATGCTTTATGATAAGAACATCCGGTATTACAAAAGCATACGGAGAGCTTAAAGTTCTTAAAGGAATCGATATCCAGATCGAAGACAGGGAGGTAGTTTCAATAGTAGGAGCCAGTGGTGCAGGTAAAACAACTCTTCTTCAGATAATCGGAACACTTGATCGCCCTGATACCGGCTCAATATTTTATAATGGTTCGGATATTAGCAAACTTAGAGGAAGAGCCCTTGCTGCGTTCAGAAATAACAACATCGGATTCGTTTTCCAGTTTCATCAGCTTCTTCCGGAATTCACAGCTCTCGAAAATGTTTGTATCCCGGCATATATAGCCGGAAAAAGCAAAGTAGAGGCAGAAAAAAGAGCTACCGAACTACTTGGATTTCTAAGCCTTTCCGATAGACTCGATCATAAACCTTCAGAACTTAGCGGTGGCGAACAGCAACGTGTTGCTGTTGCACGTGCTCTTGTTAATAATCCATCAGTTATCCTCGCCGATGAGCCTTCCGGGAATCTCGATACAGAGAATAAAAATGAGCTTCATAAGTTGTTTTTTAAACTCAGAGATACTTTCGGACAGACTATAATAATCGTTACTCACGACCGCCATCTTGCAGAAATGTCGGACAGGATACTTCAGATTAAAGACGGGCTGATTGTAAATGAGTCATAGACTGATCAGAGAACAAATTTCCATTCCTTCTTCTGCGATAAAAATGTCTTTCAAGAGATATTTTAATTCCAAAAATGACTACCTTAACGAGCCTTTAGGTACATAATTATTAAAATAACGGTCATGGCAGATGCTGGTAAAACTCTGAGAAAGCCCTTGGAGGATAAACTGTATAAAAATGCAGAGGAAGAAATTAATACAATTCTGCGCACAACGATTGACGGCTTTTACCTCGTCGATACAGAAGGACGAATTTTAGATACCAATGATTCTTACTGCTCTATGATTGGCTATAGCCGCGAGGAACTGATTAAGATGAAAGTTAAAGACATTGAAGCAGTAGATACAGAGGAAGTAATTAAAATGAGAATTCAGCAAATTCTGAAAACAGGGTATGCCCGCTTCGAAACTAAGCATTTGCGCAAAGATGGCAGAGTCATATCTGTTGAAGCCAGTATTAATTATTTAATAGACGAAAAGCCCAAGCTTTTTTGCTTTATGCGCGACATTACCGAACGTAAGCTGGTAGAAGCTGAATTGGTGAAACTTCAGAAAGCTATTTACGCATCCGGAGAGATTGTTTTTATTACGGATAAGAATGGTGTTATTACTTTTGTAAACCCTGCATTTACTTCAACTTATGGCTACGCTCCTTCAGAGGTCGTAGGCCGGGTGACACCACGCATACTCAAAAGCGGAACTATTTCAGCGGATTTTTACCAGCTGTTTTGGAATAAATTGCTATGTGGCAAGGGATCAAAAGATGAATATAAAAACAAAAGAAAAGATGGAACTATTATAGATATCGAAGGATCTGCAAATACTATTTTTGACGAGAACAAGAATATCATAGGCTGTCTGGGAATTCAACGCGACATCACCGAGCGAAAATTATTAGAGAAGAAAGCGGAAGAGAAGATCAGGGAAATAGAGAGGTTTAATAATCTGATGATTGGCAGAGAGTTCAGGATGATTGAACTTAAGAAGGAGATAAATGAACTCCGTGGCAGGCTTGGTGAAAAGAAAAAATACCGTATCGTAAAGTGAAAAAACTACTCAGATGATTAAGTTTCTTGTAATAGATGATAACCCGAACAATCTGATAGCTCTTGAAGTTTTGCTTTCCGAGTTGTATCCGGGATCCCGGATGATAAAAGCACAGAACGGGGAAGATGGAATTAAGAATGCAATTTCAGAATTGCCTGATGTCATTTTACTTGAAATATTGATGCCTCTCATGGATGGATACCAGGTCTGTTCACAAATTAGGGATGACGACCGTATAAAATATATTCCAATCCTGATGCTCACCGCTGCCGGAGATGATAAATCTATCCGTGTTAAAGCTCTGCAGGCAGGAGCAGATGCATTCATAGGAAAACCTTTTGATGAAAGTGAGTTAGAAGCTCTGATAAATGCGATGATTCGTATTAAGACATCAGAAGACTGGATAAGAAGTGAAAATGAGGTATTATCTCACCTGGTTGAAAAAAGGACTAAGGAGCTTGAGAAAAAATTAATTGAACAAAAAAGAAGTCAAAGAATACTCCTGACAACCATGGGAAAGATTGAAAAAAGCAGAATATCCTCTTTAAACCTTATGGAAGATCTCAGGGATGAAATTGAGGTCAGAAAAAGCAAAGAGATCGAGATCGAAAAATCCCGCGAACAACTGGAAAAACTTAACCTCTATCTGCAAAAGAGCAGAGAGGATGAAAGACGGCTCATTGCCAGAGAATTGCACGATGAACTGGGACAGGAACTGACAGCTGTAAAAATTGATCTGGCCTCACTCAAATCGAGTATCGATGATAAAATGAACTTCAAAATAAAAATTGATAAGATCTCTTCTCTTGTCAGCGATTCAATTGGTACGGTTAAACGTCTGACCTCTGAGCTAAGACCTCATATTCTTGAAGACCTCGGACTTATTGCTGCAATTGAATGGTACGCCTCGGAATTTAAAACAAGAACAGGAATAAATATAAAACTTAATTTAAATAGAAATATTGAACTGGACAAAGAACCTGAGTTTGTGATATTCAGAATAATGCAGGAATCACTTACCAATATTGCACGACATTCAAAGGCTGAGAATACCAGTATAGTTTTCTCCCAAAATAAGAGGTTAATTCTGCTTGAAATAGAAGATGATGGTATCGGGTTATCGTTGACTGATCAGAAGACTGCAAAATCCTTCGGTCTGTTCATTATGAAAGAGCGAGCCAGGGAGATCGGAGGAACTCTTGTTATTGAGTCAGTACCGGGACATGGAACAACGATCAGATTATCAGTTCCAAATGTATCTAATAAATTAACCATACGCTGAAGTTATGATTTTTTGTACTTTTATTTTCTCAATAAATATCATCTGACAGTTGAAAATACTTATCACCGACGACCATAAAATTGTAAGGGAGGGTCTAAAAGAGATTCTTCTGCATCTGCCTGAAATTTCTGTTATTGAAGAGGCTAAAAATGGTGATGAAGCTTTGGCAATGATCTCCAAAGAAGATTTCGACCTGATTCTTCTTGACATCTCTCTGCCAGATATTTCAGGATTGGAGGTTCTTCAGTCAATAAAAAGAAAACACCCTCTGCAGAGAGTGTTGATGTTGAGTATGTACACTCAGGAGCATTATGCTTTACGAACCTTAAAAATGGGAGCTTCAGGTTATCTCACCAAAGATACTGCCTCAGAGGAACTGATAGAAGCAGTGAGAAAGATAGCAGCAGGCGGGAAATACATCTCATCGTCTATGGCTGAAAATATTGCCCATCGCATTGAAAATGACTATTCAAAACCTCTCCATGAAACCTTATCCGGACGTGAATTTGGAATAATGCTTATGATAGCTGCCGGAAAACCCCTCCGGGAAATAGGCAACGAACTCTTTATTTCCGGAAAAACTGTCAGCACTTATCGTTCCAGGATCATGCGAAAAATGGAAATGAAGAAGAATTCGGAACTCATCCAATACTGCATGAAGAACGGATTAGTATAAAACTGGTACACGACTCACGACGCAGGACGCACGACAAACGACGCACGACTCACGATGCAGGGATGACGGTTACAAAAGTTAAAGGTAACTCTGATATTTATTATTCAGAATATCTTGATTTTATGAGATTTGTCAACATTCCTGAAATTCCCTTACATTCGTTTGTGAAGTATTCGATTTCAGTATCCTTCAAATAGCCAATTTTGCCAGCAATAATGATCTGAGTATATAATTCAGCAGAAGATCCTTTTGCAATATAGAACTGTCTAATAGCCTGTTTATCAGTTCCAAGTTCATCTCCCTCTGAAATATTACTGGAAATACTTACTGCTGCTCTCCTAACCTGATCTTTCAGTCCATAGTCTTTTTGAAGAAGCTTGTTTTCATCAGTTAGTTTGTAAATTTTTACAGCCAGCTCAATAGCTCTATGCCATACTTTAAGGTTTTCAAAATTACTCATAGCACAACGAGATTAAGTAAATAATAATTTATTCCAATTCAAATTTAAAAGTATTTTCAATTAAATGAGTGTCGGCATTCATACATATAAGTTAATTTATTCATGCAATACCCGGGGGAGATTACCTTCGGTGAGCTCGTCCCGTCAGGGCGGGACTCGGTTCCTCATTTCGCTCCCCATATTCTTTTTTAATTAGTTGATTTACAGTCGCTACATTCGGAATGACACTTTCTGGTCGGGACACGGGGAGGAAGAAGCGGCGATTCGACTTGGTAGTACAAAATATTAACATATCCAGAACGAATCGCCGCTTCTTCCTCCCTCCCTCCCAAAAAAACAGTGTCATCCCGAACGAATCCAGCAAGGCTAAAGTTTGAAAATATCTGGTTTCTATGTGGATGAGTGAGGGATCTGTGTCTCCCTTAGCAAAACTTTGAAAAGATATTGTCATTAGTAATTCATTTATCGACAACGAATCTCCCTCACTTCCTCGATATATATCTGACTTTATTATTGATTCCTGACACTCATTTTCAATTACAAACAAACCTTTACGTTCGTCGTGCGTCGTTCGTCGTTTGTCGTTCGCCGTGCGCCGTTCGTCGTGCGTCGTTCGCCGTTTGTCGTTCGCCGTGAGTCGTCCTGTCAGGTTTCCCTTACAAATCTTTCAGCATTTCCCTACAAAAAAATATCTGAATACCTGCATGTTAAGTGGTTAGTTAGGCCTAACTTGTTGTCAGTAAACTTATAATCAAAAAAATGAAGGTATTAATTGCCGACGACTCCCGGTTGATGAGAGAGCGGATCCGGGAAACCGTTTCAATTTTCAGTAGTGTCGAAATTGTAAGTGAAACGGAGACCGGGTTACAGACTCTTGAGGAATTATTTAAACATAATCCCGACCTCGCAATATTGGATATCCGAATGCCTGACAGGAATGGGCTCGAAATTTTGAAAGAATATCGAAAAAAAAATAAAAAGACAATAATTGTGATCCTTACCAACTATGCTTATGATCAGTATAAAGACAGGGCTTTTGAAAACGGAGCTGATTATTTCTTTAGCAAATCTGAAGATTTTGATAAGATATCTGCAGTCGTTGCTAAAATACTCAGAGACGACGAGAATAAGGTATAATTGAAAATATGAATGTCATGAAGAAAAGCAATACACCGAAAAGTCAAAGTAAGGCAGAAATTGCGCTGAAAGAATCAGGGAAGAGCACCGACCAAAAACGAATGGAAGAATCGCTGGCTACCGAGCATAGTTTTCTTCGCCAGGTCATCGACACCGTCCCTGCGTTCATCTGCGTCAAGACCGAGGCAGGTCTCTACGCCCTGGCGAATAAGAGTCTGGCGAAAGCCTACGGGACGACGGTGAGCGGCGTGGAGGGCAAGAGCGATCTGGATTTCAGCCCCACACCGGAGGAAGCAGCAGCGTTCCGCAAGGACGACCTCGATGTGATCCACAGCCAGAGGACCAAGACCATCGCCGAGGAGACGATAACCTATGAAGATGGAACAGTTCACTGGTACTCCACGACCAAGATCCCGGTCATCGACCCTGATGGTTCATGTTCGAAGGTCCTGGCTGTCGCTATGGACATCACTGAGCTCCGCGAGCACCGCGTGCATCTCCAGGAACTGGTGGAGCGGCGAACAGCCGAGCTGACAGCGAGCCAGGCAGCACTTATCGAGGCGCAGGCGGTTGCCCACATGGGGAGTTGGGAGTACGACGCCATCGGGGACAGGATAAAGGGTTCGGAGGAGTTCTACCGGCTGTTCAACGTCGCCCCGAAGGAACTAACCCGGATCTCGCAATTCATCGAGAAGCTCCATCCCGATGACCGGGAACGCGTACAAAGCGACATAGCCGATGCACTGCAGCAGAATCGGCCGTATGATACCGATTACCGTGTGAAGCTCGGTGACGATGGCTGGCGCGACATAAACGCGAGGGGTCGTATCATCACCGACAATTCCGGCAAAACAGTGAGTATGGTGGGTACCTGTCTGGACATTACTGAGCGCAAACGGGCAGACGAACAGGTCAGAAGTTTTAGTAAAGAGTTAGAGCAAAAAGTTAACGAGCTCGACAAAGCCGTAACGGATCTGAAACGCTCTAACCAGGAACTCGAACAATTCGCCTATGTCGCATCACACGACCTGCAGGAACCGCTTCGTATGGTATCGAGTTATACACAATTGCTTGAAAGGCGATATAAAGATAAACTCGACCAGGATGCTAAAGATTTCATAAACTTTGCAGTAGATGGCGCCAACAGGATGCAGCATCTCATCAACGATTTACTGGATTTTTCGAGAGTTACTACCAAGGGAAAGCCTATGGTAAAACTCGATCTCTCAGATATTCTTGGTCAGGCTGTTGCAAACCTGCATAATAAAATTCAGGAAACAGGGTCGATGATCGTAAATGATGATCTTCCTTTTGCTTATGGCGATGAAGGACAGCTTATAAGAGTCTTTCAAAACCTCCTTGATAATGCCATGAAATTCAGAGGCGACGAATCGCCCAGAATAAATATCACGGCTAAAACCATTGAGGATGAGGTACAGATTTCAATAGCTGATAATGGAATTGGAATTGACAAGATTTACAGTGAAAGAGTTTTTACAATTTTTCAGCGGCTACATACCAAAGCCGATTACCCCGGTACCGGGATCGGATTGGCTATATGTAAACGCACAATTGAACGACATGGAGGAAAGATCTGGTTCGAGTCGGAACCAGGTAAAGGAACTACATTCTGTTTTACTTTAAAAATTAAATAATTAACCAATGGAAACTAACAAATCATCACTTCAACCAATCGAGATTCTTCTTGTAGAAGATAATCCTGGCGATACCAGGTTGGCAAAAGAAGCTCTTAAAGAAAGTAAACTGATTAATAATCTTAGTATCGCTGAAGACGGGGTAGAAGCCATGAACTTCCTCAATAAAACAGGGAAATATTTAAATGTACCCCGGCCCGACCTGATTATACTGGATCTGAATCTTCCCAAAAAAGATGGACGGGAAGTGCTTGCTGAGATTAAAAATGATGATGACCTCAAACGGATCCCTGTGGTTATCCTTACTATCTCAAAAGCTGAAGAAGATATACTTAAATCTTACAACCTTCATGCCAACTGCTTCATAACAAAACCTCTCGATCTCGACCAGTTTATTAGGGTAGTCAAGTCAATTGAGGACTTTTGGCTTACAATTGTCAAACTACCCAGTGGAAAGACAAGTAAAGAATACTGACCCTGAAAAATAGTTTAACTCTATAATTGATATTGAAATTCAAATTTTCTGATAAATGAAAATAGTAACAAAATTATTTCTGGGTTTTACACTTGTAATAATTATTGCAGGATCAGTGGGGCTTTTCTGCCTGATTCAGATGAAAAAGGTAGATAAGTCAGATACTTATATGTTTGAAAAAGGTACTGTTTCTCTTGCGATTTTGTCAAAAATGACTGATGATTTTGAGATGACAGCTTCAAATATGGCTTATACTCTCTACGAAAAAGATACAACTGATTTTTTCCGATTGTCTCTGACAGAATTTCAACAACTTGAAGGCTATGTAATGGATTATGACAAGACTATCAGTGACCAGGAAGATACCCGGTTATACAATGAGTTATTAGCCTCATGGCAGAACTACAAAACTTATTATGGAGTCCTCAGGGAATTTGCTGGAAAACTGAAGTTTGAAGAAGGACTTGCATTCAGAAAAATTGATAATAATAAAACCAGGAGGTCTTTAGGAGCAAGTATAGGGAACCTCTCTACTTATAAGACAGAGTACGTAAGACAAATAACTGATGAAAATGTTAAACTTCAATATAGAACCTCTATTGCAATATATTCAATACTCCTGATCGGAATACTGTTTGCAGTGGTAGTTGGAATCTGGATAACTTCCTCAATCAAGAAGGGACTAAATAAACTCCTGACAGTAACTCAATCAATAACTGAAGGGAACCTTGATAATAATGTTGAAATTTTATCAGGTGACGAAATTGGTATTCTTGCCGGTTCAGTCAGTACAATGCAGACTTTTCTGCTTAATTCCCGAACGGAAACTGCTAATCAGGACTGGATAAAAACCGGATACTCAAGGCTTAATGATGTTATCAGGGGTGTACCTGACATACCCACATTCGCTTTCAATACAATTACAGAACTATCGAAATGGCTTGATGCTAAAGTCGGAGCATTTTATACCATCTCAGATGAAAATCAAAACAGGGAATTATTACTTATCGGAAGCTACGCCTATACAAAAAGGAAGAATTTATCGAATAAATATAAACCCGGTGAAGGGCTTATTGGACAGGCAGCGCTAGAAAAGCAACAAATCCTAATCAAAAATGTACCGGAAGATTATATGAGAATAGTTTCCGGGCTTGGAGATACAATTCCAAAATTTATTTGCATTACACCTATAGTATACGAAAATAATGTTACAGCAGTAATAGAGTTGGGTACGTTGGAAGAGATTACCGAAATAAAACTGGAATATATCAGACAATGTATTCAGGCTATCGCAATATCACTCGCTACCCTTAAGAGCAAGGAAGATCTTGATATTGAACTCCGGAAATCAAAAGCCCTGGCAGAAGAGCTTCAGGCTCAGCAGGAAGAACTCAAGGCATCAAACGAGGAACTGGAAGAACAGACTCAGCTTCTTCAGCAATCAGAAGGCCGGCTTCAGACACAGCAAGAGGAGTTAAGGGTTGCAAACGAGGAGCTGGAGGGAAAAAACAACTCTCTGCAGGTACAGAAAAAAGAGCTTACTAAAACCAAGGAAGAACTGGAAGACCAGGCTGATGAACTTTCTATTGCAAGTAAATATAAATCGGAATTCCTGGCAAACATGTCGCATGAACTGCGCACACCTCTGAACAGTTTACTTATTCTCTCAAAGATCCTGTCTGATAATAAGAAGGGAAATCTTACAGAAGACCAGGTTGAATCGGCAGGGGTAATTTACAGGAGCGGAAACGATCTCCTTTCGTTGATAAATGAAATACTCGACCTTTCAAAGATAGAAGCCGGCCAGATGGATGTTAATATTGAAAAGATAGACATTTCAAAAATGGCAGAAAGGATCAGAAGCGACTTTAATCATGTTGTCGGGGAAAAGGGCCTGCACTTCATAGTTGAAATAAGTGATTCTGCTCCACAGCAAATTGAAAGCGATTCAAAAAGAGTGGAACAGATTATTAAAAACCTAACCTCAAATGCTATTAAGTTTACTAAGAAAGGAAGTGTAACCATTACATATAATAAACCTTCTTTAGAAGTAAACCTTTTCAGGAGTGGTCTCAACCCTCTTAATTCAATTGCCATTTCTGTTTCAGACACAGGCATAGGAATAGCTGCAGAAAAGCAAAAAATAATATTTGAAGCATTTCAGCAGGCAGACGGAGGAACGGCACGTGAATATGGAGGAACCGGTCTTGGGCTATCAATCTCAAGAGAACTTGCAGCGATGCTTGGAGGAGAAATACAACTTAGAAGTGAACCTGGAAAAGGTTCAGAATTTACTATTTATCTTCCCATAAAATTTGAAGGTTCAAAATCAGGAATTATTCATAAGTCGCAAACCGATAATAATATACTTAAGGAATCAATTTCGAGGAAACCATCTAAACAATCAGCAGAAACTGTTTCTGATGACAGGGAATTACTCAGTGGTGCAAAGTCGCGATTAAATTCCATTCTGATAATTGAAGATGACCCTGTTTTTGCCAAACTTCTTGCAGACCAATGTCATGAAAAGGGATTTAAAGTTCTGGTAGCATTAACAGGTGAAGATGGCATAAAACTTGCAACAGATTATATACCGGCAGCAATTATCCTCGATCTGCATCTGCCGGGGATGAGCGGTTGGGATGTTCTGGAAATTGTTAAAGAAAGACCTTCAATACGTCATATTCCTGTACATATCATGTCAGTTGATGATCCAACCTTTGAGGCTTTTAAAAAAGGGGCAATAGGTTACCTGATCAAGCCAGCTAAAAAAGAGGAACTTGATGGTGCATTCAATAAAATTCAGGAAGTAATTGATCGCCCGATTAAAGATCTTCTTGTTATTGAAGATAATAAAGAAGCAGGAGAGGCTATTGTTAAACTTATTGGAAATGGTGACGTTCACTCAATGCCTGTGAGAACGGGGGAAGGTGCTATTAAAGAATTGAAATCAAAGAAATACGATTGTATTATACTCGATCTTGGCTTACCGGATATGACTGGTTTTGAGCTTCTTGAAAAACTTGAGGAGAATGGAATAGAGATACCCCCGGTAATTGTTTATACAGGTAAGAATCTTTCTCAGGCAGAAGAAATGCAATTAAGGAAGTATTCAGAATCGATAATAATAAAAGGTGTGAAATCTGAAGAAAGACTTCTTGACGAAACTTCACTCTTTCTTCACAGGATGGTTGAAAAATTTCCCGAGCAAAAGAAAAAAATGATACTCGACCTTCATGATTCAGACAATATGTTCAAAGGCAAAAAGATTCTCATCGTTGATGATGATATGAGAAATGTTTTTGCACTTTCAAAAGTTCTGGGCGACAAAGGTCTTAAAATATTAAAAGCAGAGGATGGTATCAAGGCCCTGGACATACTCGCAAAGGAAGAGGGTATGGATCTGGTAATAATGGATATAATGATGCCGGAGATGGATGGCTTTGAAACTATTCGCCGGATCAGAAAACAGGAAAAATTTGCGAATCTCCCTGTAATTGCTCTCACGGCCAAAGCCATGAAAAAAGACTACGAAGAGTGTATTGCAGCCGGAGCAAATGATTATATGTCGAAACCTGTTGATATTACCAGGCTGCTTTCAATGCTGAGAATATGGCTCTACAGGTAGAGGGTGTTACCCCCAAAACCCCAGATGCCGGGCGAAAATCGACCCCCCAACCCCCCAATTGGGGGGCTTAAGAAAAATTAAAAGTCCCCCATTTGGGGGATTTAGGGGGTAGAAATAAGGGGGGGGATTAAAAGATTGCTTCGTCGCAAGCTCCTCGCAATGACGGTACACATTATAAGTTATGAAGAAAGCCGAGATTGAAAATATTGAACTTAACCTGTTAATGGATGCAATGTACCAGCGGTATGGTTATGATTTCCGTCATTATGCCAGGGCTTCAGTGGAGAGAAGGGCAAAACAGTTTTCTTTGATAAGCGGATTTAACAATATCTCTGAAATGATACCGCTCCTGTTAAATAATGAAACATTCTTCGAAAAGCTGGTTAAGGAGTTTTCCATTACGGTTACTGAATTGTTCAGGGACCCATTTGTGTACCGGAAGCTTATGGAAGAGATTTTCCCAAAGCTGAAAACATATCCGTTCATCAGGATCTGGCATGCAGGATGTGCTACTGGTGAAGAGGTCTATTCCCTTGCTATATTACTGAAAGAGAATGGACTCTATGAAAAGTCAAAAATCTATGCAACTGATTTCAATGATGAAGCGCTGGAGATCGCCAGACAGGGTATTTATAAGATCGGTAATGTTAAACAATATACTGCAAATTATCATAAGGCAGGCGGTTCGCATTCATTTTCAGAATATTATAATGCAAAATACGATTCAGTTTCAATAGACAAATCATTAAAGAAGAACATCACTTTCGCAAATCATAACCTTGTTACAGACGGGATATTCGGTGAAATGCATCTTGTTCTATGCAGGAATGTTCTTATTTATTTTGATAAGGTTTTACAAAACAGGGTTCTGAATCTGATTTGCGATTGCCTTGCAGGTGGTGGATTTCTGTGTCTTGGTACTATGGAAAGTCTGATGTTTTCAGATGTTGAGAAAAAATTTGACCTTATTGAGGAAAAAGAAAAAATCTACCGGAAAAAATATCTTCCTGATGTCAGTAAATTACCGGAAACAAGTTTAACGGGTGAATTTGATGCAATAGTGATAGGGGTTTCGGCAGGCGGGTTAAATGCTCTTATCAAAATTTTTTCTTCCATAAGAAAGGACCTGCAGGTTCCAATAATTGTGACCCAGCATCTCCACCCAAGTGAAAAAAGCGACCTCCCCGATATACTTAACTCAAAAAGCAGGATAATAGTAGTGGAGGTTTCTGATAATATGAAGATCATTCCTAATCATATCTACATAGGTCCACCCGATCATCACCTTCTGATAAAAGAGAACCGGTTTTTTTCCCTGTCGAAGGAGGCGAAATTAAAACATTCAAGACCTTCAATCGACCTCATGTTCAGCAGCGCTTCCACGGTGTATGGCAGCAGGCTCATTGCTATACTTCTTACAGGTGCGAACGATGATGGATCGGATGGTATGAAAACAATCAGGCAGAATGGCGGCTACACAATTGCTCAGGATCCGGAAACTGCAGAATTCAATGCTATGCCGCAATCAGCCATTGACACAGGCATGGTCGACAAAATATTAAACCTTAAAGAAATAGCAGATTTTATTAATAATAATGTCCGATAAACCGAAAATATTAATTGTTGATGACAGGCATGAGAATCTCATTGCCCTCAGAACAATACTTCATGAAGTAGATGCAGAAGTATTGGAGGCTACAAATGGTAACGATGCCCTTACAGCCATACTTAACAATCATTTTGCTCTTGCAATACTTGATGTCCAGATGCCAGGGATGGATGGTTATGAGCTGGCTGGTTATATTCATTCAGACCTTGACACCGATAAAATACCTTTAATTTTTCTTACCGCAAATTATTCCAGCGAAGATAAAATTTCAAGAGGCTATGAAACAGGAGCTGTTGATTACCTTATAAAGCCTTATGATCCTTTTATCCTTCTGTCGAAAGTGAGTGTCTTCCTTACACTGTACAATCAAAAAATAGAATTGAAAAGATACAGTGATCATCTTGAAGAAATGGTACTGGAACATACAAGAAAACTTGATACTGCAATTGACGATTTGAAGCAGTCAAACATGGAGCTTGAACAATTTACCAGAATTGCGGCGCACGATCTCCAGGAACCGCTAAGACTTATCTCAAGTTATTCACAGTTGCTTGGAAAAAAATACAAGAAAAAGATTGATAGTGAAGCGGACGAAATAATTGATTTTATAGTGAACGGAGCAAAACATCTCCAGGAGATGATAATAGGTCTGCACGATTTCGTTGATATAAAATCAGGTGAACATAAGTTTGCAAATGTGGATCTCTCACTTGTTCTGGAGAAATGTATAAGAAAGTTAAATAATGAAATACTTGAAACTAAAACTCTCATTAAATCTGATATACTTCCTGTTGTAAAAGGAGATGAGAAACAGCTTTCCCGTCTGTTTTTCAGTCTTCTTGACAACGCGATAAAATTCAGGGGAAAAAATCCACCAAAAATTGATGTCACGTCAAAGGAAGAGGATGATCAATGGCAAATAACAATAAATGACAATGGGATAGGTATTGATCCGGCTTATAATGATGAAGTATTCCAAATCTTTAAAACTCTTCACCCTAAAAACAGGTATGGCGGAAGAGGAATAGGTTTATCAATCTCAAAACAAATAGTAAAAAGGCATAATGGAAGAATCTGGATTAAAGCGGAACCCGGGAAAGGAACTGCAATGATATTTACAATAAAGAAAAAATCATAAGCCGATGTTTGCAAAAGTAAATAAAGTTGATACCATCGAGATAATGCTGGTGGAGGATAACCCGGGAGACGCAAGGCTGGCAAAGGAAGCTCTCAGCGAGTGTAACATCAAAAACAATCTGTACATTGTTGATGATGGTGAAAAAGCTCTGGACTTTCTCTACAAAAGAGGTGATTACCATTCAGCGCCCCGGCCCGACCTTATACTCCTCGACCTCAACCTGCCAAAGATAAGCGGGCATCAGGTACTGTCAAAAATAAAATCAGAAAATTCCCTGAGAAAAATTCCGGTTGTAGTGCTATCTATCTCACGCTCTGAAAAAGACATTGAAGAGTCATATAATCTTAATGCTAATTGTTATATAACGAAACCATTGGATCTTGATGAATTCATTCAGACGTTTGGAATAATCCAGAATTTCTGGCTGAAAACTGTAAGATTACCGGAACGATCTGAGGCTTTATAATTTATTTATTTATAAAAGGATCAAAGACTATTACATATGAAGAAAGAACTTAAAATACTTTTGGTTGAAGATAATGAAGGTGACGTCAGGATCATTAAGGAACTTATGAAGGAACAAACCTTAATAACTTTTGGAATCACTTTTGCCGTCAGCCTCGCTGAAGCAAAAGTGATTCTGTCTAAACGCAACTTCGATATTATTCTCCTCGACCTTGGATTGCCTGACAGTACAGGACTTGAAACGTTCATCAGACTTAAAGAACTATATCCAAAACTAAATGCAATAATTATCCTGACAGGTCTGAATGATACTGAAATCGGCCTTAACGCTGTCAACCAGGGTGCACAGGATTATATTATAAAAGGTCAGATTGACTCAGATAAACTTATTAAAACGATTGTCTATTCCTACGAAAGGAACTGTTTAAAAACAGAACTTGAAGTTCAGCTCGAGGCATTAAAAATTGCAGAAAATGAGCTTGTTCTGAGCAGGGAGAAACTAAATCTTATTGCAATCAGGACTGGCGCTGCAATGTATCAGACAGGTTTGAAAGGATTGCGATTTGAATATGTCCATCAGGCTATTGAAAATCTCACCGGATACAATGAAACTGATCTCAATAATATTGGGTTTTTAAGTATTATAAAAAAGATTGAAAAAGTTGGTGGTGAAGCAATCGAAATGGTTTCCCTCCCCGCTTTATGGGAAGAAAAAATGAAGAAAGAATACTCGATGGACTACCTTATAGAGACAAGGAACGGAGAACTTAAATGGCTGAATGACAAATCATATCCATGGCTCAATGAAGAAGGCCAGGTACAGGGTTCAATAGGAATTCTTATGGATATCTGCTCTCTTAAAGAAGTTGAGATTGATCTTGTTTCACAAAAAAACAAAAGTGAACAGTTGTTCTTAAATTCACCGGTTGCAAAAGCACAACTAGATGTGGACGGAAATATTCTTAATGTAAATGCAAGTTTTGAACACATCTTTGGTCATCAGAAAACTGAAATCATTGGCGAAAACCTTGATAATCTTATTGTACCTGAAGAATTTAAAACCGAAGCCCGGAATTTCTACCTGGATATTATAAACGGTATTGCGAATAATCAGGTAAGTATAAGAAAGAGGAAAGATGGGTCCATAATTTATGTTTCTATAGCAGGAGTCCCGATAAAGACCGACAAAAAGGTCTCCGGATTCTATATAACGTATGTTGACCTGACCAAACAAAAAGTGACTGAAGAGGCTCTGATAATTGCACGTAATAAAGCTGAAGAAAGCGACAGGCTGAAAACTGCATTCCTTCACAATATTTCGCATGAGATAAGAACCCCTATGAATGCAATCGTAGGATTCAGTTCACTTCTCCTGGAACCAGACCTGTCTCATGAAACAACCCGCTCATTTATAGAAACAATAGTTCAAAACAGCAACCACCTGCTGGCCATTATGAGCGATATAGTCGAAATATCAAATATTGAGGCCGGCAATGTAAAAATCTTAAAAAATGTGGTTGACCTGAATATTGCAATTAAAACAGTATATGACATATTCAACCTTAAAATAAGAGAGATCAACAAATCATTAAATATCAAAACAACCCTACCCGATGTCCCGGTTAACATACTTACCGACAATACAAAACTATACCAGATCTTATCGAACCTTGTTAACAATGCTATCAAATTCACAGAATCAGGGCAAATTGAACTGGGTTATTACCCCAAAAATGGTTTTATAGAATTTTTTGTGGCAGATACTGGCATAGGCATCCCTGAAGACCAGCAGGGCAGAATATTTGAGAGATTCTATCAGGTGGATTATTCAAAAAGCAGATGTTATGAAGGAACAGGACTTGGTCTCTCCATTTCAAAAGCCTGGGTTGAGTTATTGGGAGGTAAAATATGGCTTACTTCTGAACCCGGGAAAGGTTCAACTTTCTATTTTACAATTCCTTTTGCAGATACATTTGCTAAAGAGAAACCCTCTGACCAGCCTGAACAGAAGGAGGATATTAAGATTGCCTTCGGGAAAAAAATTCTCATTGCAGAAGATATTGAAAGCAATTATGCGTTGATATGTTTTTTCCTTTCAGAATTTAATGCAGAAACTCAAAGAGCTGCAAATGGAAAAGAAGCTGTGGATTATTACAAATCCCATCCTGACATCGATTTAATATTAATGGATATCAAAATGCCGGTAATGGATGGATATACAGCAGCTAAAATTATCAGGGAGATAAATCCTTCCATTCCTATTATAGCACAAACAGCTTATGCGGACGACAGGACAAAAGCTCTTGAAAGTGGCTGTAACGGCTTTATCTCCAAGCCTTTCGACAAAAACCAACTTCTTTCAGTAATTAAAGAATATCTCTAAAAAATATGTTCATTCCGAGTCCCAATACAAATTTGCACATCAGGTCATATGACAATTTCCTGCTGAACCCCGGGGGATCCCTCACTTCGTTCGGGATGACAATTTGGTTTTGATCAAGAAGGTTAGCGGTGAGAATTTTACCGGTAAAATTCTCACCGCTAACCTTCTAACCTCACAGATGAAGTGTGTCATCCCGAACGAAGTGAGGGATCTCTCAGGGCTCATAATGAATGCTTTACATAATGTTGTCATTAGTAGATTACAATTGCTTCTGACAATCCAATGTGTGGATGGCACAATATGTTTTTAATCTTTAAGTTTCTTTATTTGAACTTATGGTGTTAAATTGGGAATGAAAAATATTTAATTGAGGATGAAATTTATGGAAATAAACAACAACAAAGAAAAACGCGTAATCTATTCATACCTTACTATACTTTTAATCATCGGAGTCTTTATTGCAATTGCCGGATATCAATATCATAAAAATTTCAAAAAACATTTCAAGGCTAATATTGAGAATCAGCTTAGCATAATCGCTGATTTAAAGGTTAGTGAGATTGAGCATTGGATGGAAGAGCGAAAGAGCGAAGCTGTTGCCATGTTTAAGAATGAAGTATTTTCAAATCTGATCAAACGACATTTGAACAACCCCAGCGACAGCGTTATAAAAAGTGAAATTCAATCCTGGATGAAAGAATTCCAGACCGCATTTAATTATAACGCGGTTATTTTAACTGATCCACAACTGGTTAAGAAAATAATTATCCCTAAGGAAACAGAACGGCCGCAGGCATACATTTCACCTGGAAATATTGATTCCTTAAATGCAGGAAAAATTGTATTTGAAGATTTTTACAGGAACGATTTTAAGCAAAAAATATTTCTAAAGTTACTTGTTCCCATTCTTGATGTAAAAAAGTTAATCGGTATCGTTGAAATGAGAATCGACCCGAAGACTTATCTCTATCCCATGCTTGAAAATTGGCCTGTTGTGAGTGAAACTTCCGAAACGATTATTTTGCGCCGCGAGGGCAATAAAGCAGTTTATTTAAATGAGCTGAAATTTCAAAAGAATTCGGCATTGAACTTTAGTGTTTCCCTTGAACAGACAAACGTACCTGCCGTCAGGGCAGTCCTTGGACAGATAGGATTCATGGAGGGTATTGGCTATAACGGGAAAGACGTTGTTGCTCATATTAATAAAATTCCTCATTCTCCCTGGTACATGATTACAAAAACCGATGCCAGTGAAGCTTACGCGGCACTAAGGAAAAACCTCTTGTTCACGGTGGTATTTTCATTCGGAATATTTTTAATATCCGGAATGAGTTTGGGATTTTTGTGGAGAAATCAACAAACCCTGATCTTAAAAGAGGGGATTAGATCGGCTGAAGCGCTTCAAAAACTAAATTTGGCTATTAATAACTCCCATGATGTGGTTTTTTTGACTGATAAAGAAGGAACCATAACATATATTAATCCGCAATTCACAAATATATATGGATATACTGCTGAAGAAGTGGTTGGAGTGACGACACCAAGAATACTTGATAGTGGGATTAATAAAAAAGAGGATCTTAAATCATTCTGGGATATCCTGCTAAATAAACAATCCATTCCATCAACAGAATATTTTAATAAATGTAAGGATGGTAAACTTATTAAAATTGAAGGCTCGGCAAATCCTATAATTAATAATTCTGGAGATATAATAGGTTTTCTCGGAATGCAGCGAGAAATAACAGAGCGAAAACGGGCAGAGCTTGAAAAACAAGTGATTTATGAGATAACTCATGGTGTTACCACAACGGGCAACATTAATGAATTGCTGAAGTTGATACATCAGTCACTTGGGAAGGTGCTTTCCGCCGATAATCTTTTTGTTGCGCTTCATAACGAAGAAACAGGGCTATTCAGCTTTCCTTACTGGGTAGATAAATTCGATCCTATTCCCGAACCTGTAGCAATGAGGAAAAGCTGGACCGCCTATGTGTTCCGTACGGGGAAACCAATTTTGTTTTCCGCTGAATTATTTCAGCAGCTTAAAGAACAAAATGAAGTTGAGCTAGTTGGCTCACCTTCCCCATCTTGGATAGGAATTCCATTACAAACACCCTCAAAAGTCATCGGAGTTTTAGTTCTTCAGCATTACGAAAAGGAAAATGTCTTTTCAGAAAGCGACTTGAAGTTTCTCACTTCCATGGGTAGTCAGATTGCCTTCGCAATCGAACGCAAGCAAGCCGAAGAAGAAATCAAAAAAAGCAATGAAGAACTTTCAAAGGCAAATGCAGAAAAAGATAAGTTCTTTTCTATACTTGCCCATGATTTGAGAGGTCCAATGAGCGCTTTCGTGGAAATTACGGAACTACTTAGAGAGGATTTTCAGAAGATGACACCCGGGCAGGTAAAGAATTTTATAACCAGTATGAATAACGATGCATCAAATATCTACAAACTCCTTGAAAACCTGCTTGAGTGGTCGCGATTGAAACGTGGTATAATCGAATTTAAACCAGAAAAACATAATTTAAAAAATATAATCAATAAGGGTATTGAAGTGGTTTCGATATCGTCACTAAAGAAAGGAATTGGAATAGATATCTCTGTCACGGACAATCTGGATGTTATCGTTGATGAAAATATGTTTGAGACCATTGTCAGAAACCTTGTTTCCAATGCTGTTAAGTTCACCCCCGCAGGTGGGAAAATAAATATTTCCGCTTATGTTGACCAGGATAAAAGTATTGAAATTAAAATCAGCGATAATGGTATAGGAATGTCTCCGGAACTAAAAAGTAAACTGTTCCTGTTAAATGAAAATACAGGCAGAAAAGGGACAGAAGGGGAATCCAGTTCCGGCCTGGGATTATTGCTTTGCAAAGAGTTTGTGGAAAAACACAATGGTAAAATTTGGGTGGAAAGCGAAGAAGGGAAAGGTAGTATTTTTCATTTTTCCTTTCCTTCAAATTCATGACTGATAATGGTATATCCCGTTCAAAAGCCTTCAAATACACCCAACCCAAACAATGCAAAATCGTATTTGACTGGATCCTTAATATCCAGTTCCCGTAAATTGGCGTCTAATTCCGATACTGCTTTGGAATCATTTTGGTTCCGTGTAATCAATCCAAGTTTCCGTGCTACGTTTCCTGAGTGAACATCAAGAGGACAAGACAAAACTGAAGGAGAAATAGAGTTCCATAGTCCAAAATCCACTCCTTTGTTATCTTTTCTCACCATCCATCGCAAATACATATTGATCTTTTTAGCTGCGGAACCTTTAAACGGATCTGAAATATGTTTTACAGTGCGGGAAGGATGAGGCAGTTCAAAAAAAGTCTTTTTCAAATTGTGTATTGCCGGCTGTAAAGAATCTTTTGTTCTGTATTCGTTGAATATTCCCTCAAGGCCATTCTTCTTTTGATAAATATATTGTAATGCTTTAATGAAGTAAGTAAAGTCACTTGAATTAAATGTTCTGTGTACAAATCCCTTCATTTTCTCAAGATGAATATCTTCATGGTTCATTATGAAATCATAGGGAGAATTACCCATTAATTCCATCATTCGTTTTGCATTTCTGATTATCATTTTCCGGTTTCCCCATGAAATTGTTGCGGCCAGAAAACCTGAAATCTCAATATCTTCTTTGATTGCAAAACGATGTGGAATGCTTATTGGATCATGTTCAATAAAGTCAGGTTGGTTATACTTTTCGACCTTTTCATCTAAAAACTCTTTCAGCTCTTCCTTTTTTAACTTCATATCCGTAATTTGGCCATCACAAAGTTAAGGAAATATGAATAAATATTATGCTGCCTTAATTATCCGTATGAACATGGTTCTCCGGTAGGTGGTCCGGAAAGATAATCCAGGTGTTTTTAACGGATTTTAAGTTGCGTTTCATATTAACTTTATCTAAAATAGTTTGTTAAACAGGTACATAATCCTTTGGTGAGTTATATAGATTCTTTTATAATGGAAAATAAAAATACAGGTTCAGGTGAAAAGACGGTGAAAAAACAATTTCCTGTTACCGGATTGTCATGTGCTTCGTGTGCAAGCAATGTTGAATTAAACCTTAATAAGCAGCCGGGTGTGGTAAGAGCTTCTGTAAATCTGGCATCGCAGATTGCAACTATTGAATATAAGCCATCTCTGACTAAGCCACTGAATTTAAAGCAATCTACAATTTCAATAGGTTACGATCTGTTAATTGATGAATCAGCCAGGGGAAAGGAAGAATTTGAAAACATTCAGCAGCAGAGAGTCAGGTCCCTGAAACGCAGAACATTTTTTTCTATTGCTCTCGCTATACCATTGGTGTTGATTAGCATGTTCTTCATGAATATACCCTATGCCAACTATATTATGTGGGCTATTGCATCTCCAATTGTTCTCTGGCTGGGTCGCAGTTTTTTTATAAATGGATGGAAACAGCTGCTTCACAGGAGTGCAAATATGGATACACTTGTAGCCTTAAGTACTGGTATAGCTTATTTATTTAGTGTGTTTAATACACTATTCCCGGAGTTCTGGCATAGCCATGGTCTTCATGCTCATGTGTACTTCGAAGCTGCAGGTGTTGTTATCGCGTTGATATTACTTGGAAAACTTCTGGAAGAAGGAGCAAAGGCAAATACTTCATCGGCAATTAAAAAACTCATTGGCCTACAACCAAAAACAGTTCTAAAAGTGCTGGCAGACGGTACAACGAAAGAATTCCTTATTGCTACGGTAAAAGTTGGTGACATTATATTGATAAAGCCGGGGGAGAAGGTCCCTGTTGATGGCATATTAATACAAGGCAGCAGTTATGTTGATGAGAGTCTTATTACCGGAGAACCGCTTCCTGTTTTTAAAGAGACAGGAACAAAAGTTTTTTCCGGAACAATAAATCAAAAAGGTACTTTTCAGTTTAAGGCAGAAAAGGTAGGTGCCGATACGCTCTTAAGCAGTATTATTAAAATGGTTCAGGAAGCTCAGGGAAGTAAAGCCCCGGTTCAGAAACTGGTTGATAAAATAGCCCTGATATTTGTTCCTGTTGTGGTCATTATCTCAATAATCACACTTCTTGTTTGGTGGTTTTTCGGAGGTCAGAATGGATTGATACAGGGTGTCATGTCGATGGTAACGGTATTAGTAATTGCCTGTCCGTGTGCCCTGGGGCTTGCAACACCTACTGCAATTATGGTTGGCATTGGGAAAGGAGCTGAAAATAATATTCTTATTAAAGATGCAGAAGCACTTGAACAGACTTATAAATTGAATGCAATTGTGCTTGATAAGACCGGAACAATAACAGAAGGAAAACCATCAGTTGAAAAAATTGCATGGCTGCCTGATGCTGAAACAGAAGAAAACATTAACATTCTGTTCAGTCTCGAAAAAGTATCTGAACATCCCCTTGCTGATGCTGTTGTGAAACATCTTAAGTCAAAAGCATCAAATCTTAATTGTACAGATGTTCAAAGTATTACAGGAAAGGGAATAGTGGGATTTTACAAAAAGGCCGGATTTTTTATCGGTGGATATAAACTTATCAGCGAAAATAGTATTACGATTGATGATGAGCTAAACAAACTGGCCAGGCAATGGGAAGAAGAGGCGAGGACTATTATTTATTTTGCTGAAAAAAGCAGGGTGCTGGCAATCATTTCTGTTGCTGATGCAATTAAGAAAAGTTCGGCACAGGCAGTTAAACAGCTGAAAGAGATGGGTATATCAGTCTACATGCTTACGGGTGATCACGAAAAGACGGCTGAAGCAGTCTCAAAAGTGGCAGGGATAACAGATTTCAGAGCTGGAATGCTTCCATCTGACAAAGCTGATTTTATTAAATTACTGCAAAAGGAAGGTAAGATAGTTGGAATGGTTGGTGACGGGATAAACGATAGTCAGGCCCTGGCTACAGCTGATGTCAGTATAGCAATGGGGAAGGGTTCCGATATAGCAATTGACGCAGCAAAAATGACAATAATAAGCAGCGACTTATTAGTTATTCCATATGCTATAAGGCTGAGCCGAAACACTGTTAAAACTATCAGACAGAATCTTTTCTGGGCATTTATTTATAATGTCATCGGAATTCCGCTTGCTGCAGGTATTCTGTTCCCGATTAATGGTTTTCTTCTTAATCCGATGATTGCAGGTTCAGCGATGGCATTAAGCAGTGTAAGTGTTGTCAGCAACAGTCTCAGATTGAAATGGTCAAAATAGTTAAGCGGAGAGTTAATGCCGAATAGTTATTTCAATTTCAAAAAGTTTACAATAAATCAGGACAGAGCTTCATTTAAAATAGGTACTGATGGTGTGATTCTCGGAGCATATGCTGATGTTTCAGATAAAAAAAGGATACTTGATATTGGTTGCGGAACAGGATTAATTTCAATTATGCTGGCTCAAAAAAGTCAGGCCGAAATTGTATCAATTGAACCTGATGAAGAGTCTTTCAATCAGGCTTGTGAAAATGTCAGTTCGTGTAATTGGAGCAATAGGATTACTGTTTTGAAAACCGACCTTCAGAGTTTTAAACCTTTGACAGAACAATTTGATCTTATTGTCTCAAATCCACCATATTTCACAGACTCTCTCAAAAATCCGGATCCCAGAAAATCGTCTGCCCGGCATAATGACTCACTGACTTCCAAAGAATTGCTGATAGGGGTGACCGCTTTGCTGGAAAGCAATGGCAGCTTTCAGGTAATATTACCATATATTGAAGGTAATATTTTAATAGCTGAAGCTCAGGAGTACGGATTGTATTGCAATAGTATACTGAAAATAAGACCTTTACCGACTTCTGAAATCAGACGAATGATAATTACATTTTCCGGGGAACGGAAGTCGGTAACTGAAAAATTTCTTACAATAGAACATGGGAAAAGACATGAGTTTACGGAAGATTATATCAATCTGACAAAGGATTTTTATCTGAAATTCTGAATCCCGAAACCTATTCTTCTTCAAATCGCTGGCGCGGATTTGCAATCCGTGCCTTGAAATTGCAACCGATCAAATGGCAAATCACAAATATCGCTGGCGCGGATTTGCAATCCGTGTCTTTTATTTAAGTACAAGGATTTAAGATTCAAAAATAATTCTTAATTTGCTATTAAATTCTTCGTGCTATGTCAGATAAATATAAAATTTGGGATCATGAGAAAGCATATTATCTCACTTTGACAATAGTTGGCTGGATTGATGTCTTCACAAGAAAAAATCATAAACTGGCAATTATTGATTCCCTTAGGTATTGTCAAAAAGAAAAAGGACTTGAAATATTTGGGTATTGTTTAATGTCAAGTCACCTTCATTTAATTGCTAGAGCTGAAGACAATTTCAATTTATCAGATATTTTACGTGATTTTAAAAAGTTCACTTCTAAAGCCATTATTAAGCAAATATTAGATGAACCAGAAAGCAGACGTGAATGGATGATTGAATATTTTAGTAAAGCTGGTGAGAATTTAAAAGGAATAACAAATTATAAGCTATGGCAAGATGGAAATCATGCTGAAGTAATCAGTTCAAATAAATTTTTTGATGAAAAGCTGCAATATATTCACCTAAATCCTGTAAAAGAACTTATTGTTGAAAATCCTGAAGATTATTTTTTCAGTTCTGCCAGAAACTATGCAGGTTTAAATAATTATCTCGAAATAGTGCTTGAGTCGGTGAAACAAGAGAGATTCAGGAAATGAGAAATTGTTAATGGAAAAAATATTCTTGGCACGGATTGCAAATCCGCGCCAGCGGAGGTGAAGTAATAGATAGATTTAAGAGGCACGGATTGCAGCCGAGCAAATGGCGCACCACAAATATCGCTGGCGCGGATTTGCAATCCGTGCCAGGAAGTTTGTAACCAGCGATGTGAAGGAATCGATAAATTTAATAGGCACGGATTGCAAATCCGCGCCAGCACTTTGTAATCAGAGGCACGGATTGCAAATCCGCGCCAGCGATCAGGTGGACTTATTTAATCATTTCACTCACAGGCAACCCGAACTCCTCCTTCATTTCAATACCTAAAGTTTTTAATTCATCGAGAATCGGATTGTATATCTGCGGAACAACCGGCCTGTAGACACCTGATAAATTTATTTTCTTTTCCAGTATTATTCTTACCGCAATGGATGCAGGAAGTGCCACAGTTCTTGCAATCGAAGTATTGGTTGAAGGCGTTCCGAAATCGATCATCGATGATTTGATAACTTCTTTGGTTCCGTCGGGATAGGCAGCCAGGAATATATGTTGAAGGATGACCATATCGCGCTCATTATCAGACAATGACATTTTACTTATCATCCTGTTGGATGTGATTTCAAACGGAGTTGTTTTGTTATACATTAGTTTTTCATCGCTGAAAAATCCAAGAAATTCAAAAGATTCTATAGCTGAAGATGATTCGGGTACACCAAGCCGGATTGCAATTTCATTTTTCAGATTTTTTACATTCAGACCGCTTCTCTCAGCCAGGAAATCAGCATAGGTCATTCCCGCATAATCCAAAACTGTGTCATCAAGCATATTGAGATTTTTCATTGCATCGAGTGTTTCGCACCACCCTTTGTATCTGAATGTGCCCCTGTACATTGTTTTTGTTTCCTGGATCCCGTAAATATCCATATAACTTATAGAATCCCTGTTAGGATAAACGTCAAGGTCTCCCAGGCCAGGGAAATTGTAATTGAATCTGTCCTTAAAAAGATCTGCCGGTTCGATGAACACCTTTTTACCTTTTTTCAGATATAAAGCGTTGTTTCGGCTTGCCAGAATAACTCCTTTAGGACTCCAGGAAAATTTATACCTCAATGGATTATTTGCAGCCTCGGGTGCCGGTAGTGCCCCGCAAAGTGAATAGAACTCTTCAACTTTACCCCATTTATTATGAATATGATCAATGATCCTCATAGCCGACATGTGATCTAATCCCGGATCAAGTCCGATTTCGTTAAGGAACAGGACCCCGGCTTTTTTTGCATCCTCATTGAGAGAAAGCATCCCCGGTTGAACATATGAGGTAGTGACCAGCGATTTCCCATGGCGAAGGCAAACAACAGCCACATCAGAATGGTATTTATACGGAAGGAGACTTACTGTTATATCGTATTCATTAACAAGTTTCTCCATCGTTTCAGGGTCATCCATGGACCAGTCGAGAGAAGATCCCAACGGATTTCCTTTAATCATCTCATCTGCCCGCTCTTTCATAGGCGATGCGATCATCAGTCCGAAACCATTTTTAAGCAGGTATTCAACCATTGGTTTCACTACAAGCCCGGCTCCGAGTATCAGTACTTTTTTCATAATTAAAATATTTACCAGCAAGTTAAATAAACTCTTAATGGGATTTTATGATATAAATCGGGAATGTGGAATTAAATTCAAAAACTTTTTCATTAATATTCTCAGGAGTGTATCTTTGTTGAGAACCAATTGATTAAAAAGTAACCAAAACTTACCACATCTTTCCCAATGTCTGATTTTCATAAGTACGTTGAAACACCGCTGATGAAGCAGTATTACAATATCAAGACGAAACATCCTGATGCTATACTTCTTTTCAGGGTCGGTGATTTTTACGAGACATTCGGAGAGGATGCCATCAGAACTGCTGAAATACTGGGTATTACACTTACCCGTCGTGCAAATGGATCAGCATCGTTCGTAGAACTTGCAGGGTTTCCTTACCATGCTCTCGATACTTATCTGCCCCGCCTCGTAAGGGCAGGACAGAGAGTAGCTATCTGCGAGCAGCTTGAGGATCCGAAGATGACAAAGCAAATCGTAAAACGGGGAATAATTGAGCTTGTCACTCCTGGGGTTTTGTTGAATGAAAATGTTTTGAATCATAAGGAGAATAACTTCCTGGCAGCGGTTCATATTGATAAAAAAATTGCAGGAGTAGCATTTCTCGATATATCAACAGGAGAGTTCCTTACCTCAGAAGGAACTATAGAATATATTGATCAGATGCTGAATAACTTTCAGCCCAAGGAGGTACTCTTCGAAAAGGGGAAAAAAGATCAGTTTCTTGAATACTTCGGTCCAAAATTCTATACTTTTAAATTGGATGACTGGATTTTTACACAGGAGGCGGCAAGCGACAGACTTCTGAAACAATTTGAAACCAGTTCATTAAAAGGATTCGGGGTTCATAACCTCTCATACGGAGTTATTGCTGCCGGAGCTATTCTTTATTATCTCGATATAACACAGCACGAACAACTGGGGCATATTACAAATCTTTCGAGAATAGAGGAGAACAGATATGTATGGCTCGATAAGTTTACAATTAAAAACCTTGAGCTGTTTCATTCACCGTACGAAGGCGCCAGAACTCTGATTCAGGTCATGGATCGCACCATTTCACCTATGGGCGGAAGACTATTAAAAAGATGGTTATCATTTCCTCTTAAAGATATTCAACCGGTAAACGAGAGGCTTGATATTGTTCAGTATCTTTTTGAAAATACCTCCTTCAGAGAGGAAATTGCCGGACTGATCCGCCAGGTGGGCGACCTTGAACGGCTTATCTCAAAAGTAGCAGTAAACAGAATAAATCCACGTGAAGTGGTACAGCTTAAAAGAGCCCTAAAAGCGATTGACCCACTTAAGGAACTCTGTAGTAAAAGCGGATGTCTTCCTTTGGTAACGCTTGCAGAACAGTTAAATCCCTGCAAAACGATAGCTGAAAAAATTGATAAGGAGCTGAATAACGATCCTCCAGTTCAGGTCAACAGGGGAAATGCAATTGCCGAAGGAATATCTGAAGAGCTTGATGAATTAAGAACAATTCTTTATAAAGGAAAGGATTACCTGGCCGACCTTCAGACACGTGAGAGTGAACGAACCGGAATAACTTCTCTGAAGGTCAGTTTTAATAATGTGTTTGGATATTATATCGAAGTAAGAAATACACATAAAGATAAGGTTCCTCCCGAGTGGATCAGGAAACAGACTCTGGTAAGCGCAGAACGTTATATCACAGAAGAACTTAAAGAATACGAGAGTAAGATACTGGGAGCAGAAGAGAAGATTATAGCTCTTGAAACAAAACTCTTTAATGATCTGGTTCTTTCCATTTTGGAATATATTCCTCCGATTCAATTAAACTCCTCACTTATCGGAAGGATTGATTGTCTTCAGTCTTTTGCAGTTATCTCAACGGAAAATAATTATGTAAGACCGGAACTTAACGATTCAATGGTGCTGGATATTGCCGAAGGCCGTCATCCGGTTATCGAGAAGCAATTACCGGCAGGTGAATCGTATGTTCCAAATGACCTTATTCTCGACACCGATGATCAGCAGATAATAATTCTGACAGGTCCTAATATGTCAGGTAAATCTGCTATTCTCAGGCAAACAGCTCTTATCGTGTTGATGGCTCAGACAGGTTGTTTTGTACCTGCCAAAGCTGCTAAAATAGGAATGGTCGACAAAATATTTACACGCGTAGGAGCTTCGGATAATATCAGCCTGGGTGAATCAACTTTTATGGTTGAAATGAATGAAACCGCCAGTATTCTGAATAATCTTTCCGATCGCAGTCTGGTATTGCTCGATGAAATAGGAAGAGGCACAAGCACTTACGATGGAATCTCAATTGCCTGGGCAATGGTTGAATTTTTACATGAGAATAAGCTTCGGGCAAAAACATTGTTTGCTACTCATTATCATGAACTTAATGAGATGGAAAATTCATTTTCCAGAGTTAAAAATTATAATATCTCAATTAAAGAACTCAATAATAAAGTGATTTTCCTGAGGAAACTTAAAAGGGGCGGAAGTGAGCATAGTTTTGGAATTCATGTTGCACGAATGGCAGGTATGCCCAAAAGTGTGGTGAGTCGTGCCGATGAAATTCTTAAAGAACTGGAACAGAGCCATGAGAAACAGTCGCTCACCAAACCTATTGCCGATATTGCCGGACACAGAGAGGGAGTTCAGCTTAGTATTTTTCAGTTAGATGACCCTGTTTTGAAACAGATACGCGATGAAATTCTTCTGATTGATATAGATAATCTTACCCCCGTTGAAGCTCTGAATAAGTTATATAACATAAAAAAGTTGCTTAAATAGATTTCATTTCTTTTCTTTAGCAAAATTTGAGGAGGGGTATTTCACAATAAGAATATAAGTTTATGTTTTTTTTTAAAAGGCAAAACTTTAGATTAACCTTAGGATTAATTCTTTGTGTTCATTGTTTTTTAAATGTCCTGAATGGTCAGCAGAAGGATCTACCAGGTATAAAAATCCTTTCAAAAAAAATCGGTTTCAGACAAGATACTTCAGTCATAAAAATGGAGAAGAGAAATTCTGAAGAAGGACCTGATACAAATTTCACCTTTGAAAAATATGCGGCATTTCTTGCAAAAGTATCTGATACAAGCAAATATATTGTTCTTCCAATAAACGATTTCCGCCAAACTATAAACAGTAAAAAAATAGTTATTGGGTTAAGACACGATGTTGACAATGACCTGAATGTCGCCTATACCTTTTCTGAAACCGAGTCGAAACTCGGATTCAGATCAACTTATTACATTCTACATACTGCTCCCTACTATCTGGCAAATAAGTACAATATGTCAGTTCATTCGGAAAGTATTCTTCCAATCCTCAAATCAATGCAGGATGACAGACATTTTGAGATAGGGTGGCATAATGATCTTATTACCTTGCAGGCTGTCTATAATATTGATCCGGTTTTGTTTCTTCATAATGAATTAACATGGCTCAGGTCAAACGGTATAAAAATCTTTGGTTCAGCATCTCATGGATCGAATTATTGCTATACATATCTTTATCTGAATTTTTATTTCTTTGAAGAATGTACATATCCTGCTGTAGGACAATTTGTTAATAATACCTCACTTCCTATAAATGGAACTGCAGTGCCAATGAAAAAAGGAAAACTCAATGATTTTGACCTGAAATATGAGGCATATTTTCTCGATAATAACAAATATTTTTCAGATGCATCTATCACTAATGGAGTACGTTGGAATATTGGTATGCTCGATCTTAATCAGTTACACAGTGGTGACAGGGTTATAATTCTTCTTCATCCAATACACTGGCATAAAGCTTCAACAGATGCCAATATTGAAACATTTAAAATAAACGGGCAAAAATCATCTGCTATTGATCCTTCTAATTCTACCATAACTGTGGAGTTACCCTATGGAATGGATTATAAATCACTGGCAGCAGCTTTTACTTTAAGTCCCGGAGCCTATTCAAAGGTCTCAGGTAAATTACAGGTAAGCGCCACTTCTGTGAACAATTACAGCAGTCAGGTGATATTTACTGTTTATGCTGAAAACCGCGATGTGCATAAAGACTGGAAAATTGATGTGCATTATGCGAAAAATTCAGAATCAACCCAGACAGGCCTTTCGGTATATCCTAACCCCTCTGATGGTTTGATTAGTATGAAATTCATGAATATACAGACTTCTCCGACGAAAATAGATATATATAATGCTCTTGGAGTACCGGTTTACACAAATTCCATAAGCAAAACAGGCAGCTTCATAGTAAAAGCCGACCTTAGCAGACAACCCCAGGGAGTATTCTATATTAAATATTCAAATTCCGAAAAACCTGTTAAAGTAGTAATACAGAAAAGCAGGTAACCCGTATAAGGGATTCTAAGATTTTTCTTATCTTCCGTGCCTAACTTTTATATGATGAAAAATTATCTTTTGCGTATTATTATTCTTGCCGGATTACTTCCTGTTTTTGTTCCGGCTTACTCCCAGCCGGGATCCGTCAGGCAGGTTAAAATAACCAGATTTGATTTACAATCCTCTGTATTAATCGATTCGCCGGGTGAAGTAATTTCAACATTGGGATATAAAACAAGAGTGTACTGGTTTCCGGTGAAAGTTCCTTCAACAGTCCTGACAGGTCTTGTGGCGAATAATGTTTATCCTGATCCTTACTCCGGGCTCAATAATATGCTTATTCCTGATGCTTCCGATGAGTTTAATAAAAAGTATAACCTTGAACAGTTCAGTCATCTGCCTAATAATGCTAACCCATGGAATAAACCATATTGGTACCGTACTGTTTTTAAGGTTCCGGCAGCTGATATCGGACGCAATTTTCAGCTGATATTCAAAGGGATAAACTACAGAGCCGGGGTTTGGTTAAACGGACAACAGATTGCTGATTCATCACAGATGTCAGGGATGTTTGCTGAGTATAGCCTGAATGTAAGTAAACAGATGAAGCCTGGTCAGGATAATGTTCTGGCTGTTAAAATATATCCGCTGGATTATCCCGGTCTTCCTTCCACTGAACAGCTTAAGGCCCTTGGTGATTTTTTTCAGAACGGAGGACCAACAGGGGATATCGGAAAGAATGTCACAATGCTTTGCTCAATTGGCTGGGACTGGATTCCTCCGGTCCGCGACCGTAATATGGGGATCTGGCTTCCCGTTTACCTAAGAACTACAGGAGGGGTAACAATAGCTGATCCAAAGCTGGTGACTACTCTTCCAAACCTTCCCGATACATCATTGGCAAAGCTGGCATTTAATTTTAAACTGCAGAATCATAATCAGTCTGATGAGGTTGGAAAGCTGACAATAACCATTTCACCTGAAAACTTTAAGGGTAAGTCTGTTCTGTTTTCAAAAAATGTTTCAATCTCAAAAAACGGGCAATCAATAATTGACCTGAATGCTGAGAATACCAAAGAATTCAATATTAATAAGCCAAATCTTTGGTGGCCAAATGGCTATGGTAATCCTGATCTATACAGAATCAGAATCCAATACCAAAGTAACTTCAATATATCAGATGATACATCTTTTGTATTTGGGATCCGCACAGTAAGTACTAAAGCAGTTGATGTAAAAGGATCATTGCGCCGCGATTTTTATGTTAATGAGAAACGTGTTCATTTAACAGGAGGAGCATGGGTTCCCGACATGATGCTCAATCGCGATTCAATACGTTACGATTATGAGATGCATCTTTGCCGTAACTCAAATATTAATCTGGTCAGGATCTGGGGCGGAGGAGTAACTCCCTGTGATGAGTTTTTCGAAGCAGCTGACAGATATGGTATGCTCGTATGGTCCGACTTCTGGATAACAGGTGATACCCAGGGCGAATTTAAAGGATCACCCGACTGGCCTCTCGATGGAAATATATTTATTAAAAACGTAAAAAGCACAATCCTTCGTATACGTAATCATCCCAGTCTGCTTGTATGGACAGGAGGCAACGAGGGACATGCACGCAAGGAGCTTTACGATGTGATGAGAGAAAGCATTATAACACTAGATGGAACAAGACCATACATACCCAGTTCCTCAGGATTTGCAAAACTACCTGCAGGATGGAACGGATCGTGGCCCGATAATCAGGCTTCGGGTGTATATAGTGGAGGCCCTTATACCTGGCAGGATCCGTTAGTTTATTATAAGAAAGCAATTGCCGCAAAAGATTGGGTTTTTAAGGATGAAACAGGAATACCTTCACAACCTCCGTATAATATTATGTCAAAGATTATTCCTGACCTTGTGTGGGATAATACCCTGCCTTTCCCATTAAATAATACCTGGGGTTATCATGATGCCGCAACAGGAAACGGACGATATGATTCCTGCTATAAGGAAATGGTGAAGAGATATGGAGATCCTGTCAGTATGGAGGACTTTTGCAATAAGATGCAGCTTATGAACGCCATTGGATACCAGGGGATTTTTGAGGCAGCCGGACATAAATTAAATGATATCGGAGGGGTGATGCTATGGAAAATTAATGCAGCCTTCCCAAGTGTTGTCTGGCAGGTCTATGACTGGTTTCTTGAGCCCAATGCCGGTTATTATTTTATGCAGAACGCCTGCGAACAAAATCATATTCAGTTAAATATCAGTAATCTTAAAGTCACAACACTGAACAGAACTTATAAATCCCTGGCGAATGTCACTGCACATGTTGAAATATTCAGCCTTGATTCCAAATCGATCTTTTCTGAGGAAGCAATTTTTAATCTTGGCCCAACCGAAGTAAAAGAAACCACAGATCTGACTTCAGTGCTCTCAAAAGAAAAAGGGGTAGTATTTGTTGTTTTAAATCTTAAAAATTCAGCCGGCAAAGTTATTTCTCACAATGTATACTGGTTAGCGGGTGATGCTGATTATAAGGCTTTGAATTCGATGCAAAAAACTACTGTTCAGGCTAAATTATTAAGTGTACAAAAGGAGAAAAGTCAGAATAGCTGGACAATACAAATAACAAATACTTCAGGTAAGATTGCATTCTTTATTCGGCCACAGTTAATGCTGGATGGAGAAGAACTGCTTCCGTCTTACTGGTCATCAAATTATTTTACTCTGGCACCCAATGAAACAACAACTGTAACGGTAGGCTGCCCCGTAGCAAAATTGAATGGTAAGACACCGGTAATTAAAATCTCAGGTTGGAATGTAGATCAGCAGGAACTGACGCTTAAATAGATGTAATCTAAAGATCGGATTACTTTCCTTGATTTTTACCCCTAAAGGGGGGCTAATTCACTAAATCAGTGAGAATTACCTCCCATTCAGGGCATAGCCGTCAACCTAAGAGTAGTATTGAAATACAGAGATAAGAAAAAATTTCCCCTCCTTTTGAAGGAGGGGTGGCCGGGACAATTGATTATCTGATTTTTACAATATTCACTCCCCGGCCGAGGTGGTTGATTTCTTTCTTTTTATATTTACATACATGGAAAGCAAAAACATCTTTAATAGAAAAAGCCTTAAATCTTTCAGATCATCACTCAGGAACAGATCCACTTCGGCTGAGGCAGCATTATGGGAGATGTTAAAATCAAGAAAATTTGAAGGAAGAAAATTCAGAAGACAATACAGTATTGGTAATTACATTGTTGACTTCTGTTGTCCTACCGAAAAACTTGTAATTGAACTTGATGGAGCCCCCCACGGTGAATATCATAAAATACAGGAAGATGAAAACAGGGATAAATTCCTGGAGAGCGTTGGATTCACTGTATTAAGGTTTGAAAACAGATTTGTATTCCAGGAACCTGAATATGTAAAAAGTGAGATAAGTAAAGTTATCAATAGAAAAAGAGAATGGATCTGATAAACCAATCAACCACCCCGGCCGCAACCAGCCTTTGCACTACTTGGCTATCATTGTGTTGCGGCCACCCCTCCTTCAAAAGGAGGGGAAATTATTATGAAAGAACTCAACTTCGATACTTCAATACGTTTGTCTATTTTGATCCTCCTTGCAAAATCTATTTCAGACTCCTTAGGTTGACGGCTATGCCATTCAGGGGAGGTGGCGCGAAGCACTGGAGGGGTTCCGGAGGACAATCCTCATGGTAATTATTTTACCTTTGTGTAATAGTTTGTTCCCGGAGTCTCTGTACCTGACATTTTGTTAACGAATTCTATGCTAAGGGTTTTTCCTTCAGAATCAACTTTCCAGGTTTCTTTTGCAGTCAGGTCATCCGGACCATTATTCCCATTGAATGTTGTCTTTGATTCTATAGTTATCGATCCGTCTATTTTTGACCTGGTTGCCTTTGATGATCTTGGCATATCATAGATTACAATTTTAGTGTCTTTGCCATCGAGTGACATATTTTCATCGAATGGATATTGCTCTCCATTACCGTTTTCATATACCCTGTTAATCAATACGCTGTCACTTTTCAGTTTAATTGTGATAGATGCAAGGAATGGCTGATTCTCAGCATATACGGCTTTTTCCCTGTTAAGTTTCCATTCGCCTGAAAAAACATCTTTCTGACCAAGTGCAGAAAATGATGGAACAATAGCTAAGAGGAGGAGGAAGCAAATAATTGATTTCGTTTTCATGGTGGTTTATTTAGTAGGTTAAGTGTAAAATACTTTATGGTATGAAGTGTAAATCTACAAAAAAACTTAATTTGAAATTAGCAATTAAAAATATTTTCTGAACTTATCCCCGATTTTGAAATAGGTATACTTACCGGCATCGTGGCCTGCAGCATGAACTGATTCTCCATCTGTTGTAAAAGTACTTTGTTCTCCAACAATCTGGGAAAAATAGACATCATGGCATTTTCCGGTTTCATCCTGAAGAATAACATTTGCAAGGTTTTTATCTATATCCGACATAAGAGGTGCATTACACAAAGGACAATAAAACTCCAGATACTCCCCACTCTGAATTTCAAAAGATGGGTGTTTGATACTTGTATAATTACCAATTTGCGGGCTAAGCAGCAAAAGTGCAGATTGTTTTTTGCTGTTTTTTATTTTGAAGATAATATTATCACCCACCCGTATGTGTTCTTCGCATTTAGGACATAAAAAATCATTCATGTGAACCTCCTTTTCTGTATCTGAAATGTAAAACAAAAGAAAGGCTGTTTTTGTTGAGTATTCTTTAGAACAAAAAAAAGGTTAAATTCGGAGCATTGTTGCATTTGCATTAAGCAACTAACTTTGGATATTAAAAATTAAGATGAAAAGAAGAATTTTATATCTGTTATTGCCCTTATTGATTGCAGGTTGTACGACTCAACCATCATCAGAATGGGATTATTTATCATTCTTTAAGCCAAAAGAGAATCCGATCCTGCAAGCCGACTCCTCTTTCACTTTTATTTGTCCGGTAAAAAATGAATCTGTAAAATGGCAGAAAGCCGAAGTATTTAATCCTGCAGCTATTGTGAGGGATAATAAAGTCTATTTATTGTATCGTTCTGAAGATAATCCTGCTGCAATTCTTGGCGGACGAACTTCAAGAATAGGGCTGGCATCGAGCGACGACGGCATTCATTTTACAAAATACCCAACACCTGTTTTATATCCCGACAGCAGTGCATTTATTCAATACGATTATCCCGGAGGCTGTGAGGACCCAAGAGTTGTTCAGACAGAAGATAGTTTGTATGTAATGGCATATACTTCATGGAACTACACAATTGCCAGACTAAGTATTGCATTCTCAAGAGATCTTATACATTGGGAAAAGAAGGGACCTGCACTGGCAAAAGCTGAGAATGGAAAATTTAATGACATCTGGTCAAAATCAGGCTCAATCATCACAAAAATGGTTGGAGACAGGATTGTTGCAGCAAAGATAAATGGTAAATACTGGATGTACTGGGGCGAGAATTTTGTCAATCTTGCCTGGTCTGAGAACCTTTATGACTGGAACCCGACACTGGATGAAAAGGGAGAACTCAAACCTGTAATCAGCCCGAGAAAAAATAAATTCGACAGCAGACTCACCGAATGCGGCCCTCCAGCGATAATAAATAATGAAGGTATTGTACTTTTCTATAATGGAAAAAATTCAGAAGGCGACGACTCAGAAGTAAAATTGCCAAAAGGCACATATTCAGTAGGGAAGGTGGTATTTGATATTAGCAACCCTGAAAAAGTTCTTTCACGTTCAGATACCTGCCTGCTGAAACCGACCCTGCCTCACGAAATGTCGGGCCAATATGTGTCAGGAACTACGTTTAGTGAAGGACTTGTCTATTTTAAATCGAAATGGTTTCTGTATTATGGTACGGCTGACTCCTATGTAGGGGTGGCAGTTTCGAAATAAAATATGGTTGGAATCATTTTCCGCTATTAACCCTTTTCTGCCAATCCGGATATTTATCCAATATCACTTGAGGGGCATAAGTGTACCAGGAATATCCGCTGCGTCTTTCACGGCTCACTTCTGCAAGCGAATAGAGGAATTTGCCATTACGGTCGCTAAACAAGGGCTTCTCTGTTACGAGTTCATAATAACGTGTCCAGATTGGTGGAGCGAGAGAATCAAATACTACGACCCGGTCAATCGTACTTGTTTTCCATACTGACTTTTCAGGGGGAGCCGGCACTGTATTAACTTTTGTGTTATAAATCTTCGAATCGCTGAACCATTTCACAGCCCCTTGAACTGATTCAATAATTCTCTTTTCCGGATTTTTGAGGTCCATAAGGAACAAAACAATTTCAGCGCTTTCCCCGTTGCAGATGCTTGGTGGTTCATAAGCTCTGGCCCAGGCAGGCTTAAGGTCTATTTCATTGTGTTGCTGACACCAGGCCGTAAGACGGCCTTTTTCAAAAATCTGGGTATTCAGGATGCATTCTATCCCTTTTTCGTAAGCCCGAATAACTTCTTTCCGTAAAGGATCCCCGATAAATGAGAATTCAGGATTGTTATCAACGATCTTTTTCAGCAATTCAATTACTCCTATTAAAGCGCCATCGTTGAAAGTAATCCTTCTGCTGTAATTATCTTCCAGGGGAAAATACTGAGGCCATCCACCGTTGGGATACTGGGCTGAAAGAACAAAATTTATTCCTTTCAGGCAGGCGTCTTTGTATTTTGCAACTTTGGCAATGTTATAAACCTGAGCCAGATAGTCAATATGTGTATAGGTCGTTGAATTATCAAAAGTGGTATGTAACTTATTTTTAGTTTTCACCAGACTATCCACCTGCTCAGTTGTCAATATGGCCTGCATGTCGTAATTTTTGGGCCATCCTCCATTATCTCTCTGGTATATAAGCATGTTATCAGCAATCTGCGTGAACTCTGTTTCCTTGTATCTGGGTTGATTTTTTACCGGGTTAATTATATTCCCATCATCATGAATATCATACCAGTGGTGAACGCTATCATAAAAAGCACTCGTACTGATACCTTCACTTTTTTCGTCATTTTTTTGTACCTGACAAAATGTAGTTTGATTGGAAATTATTGATAATAAAATCAAAATCAACAGTTTCCGGCACTTGTTTAAATTATGTTTCATTGCTAATTATGTTTCCATGTTAACCGCCATTACTACTTCAGAACTTCCTGGCCTCAATATAAGAAAAAACTAAATATCCAATCAACGCCAGATTATCAGGGTCTCCAGCGCGGGTCTCCGGCGCTGCTTTTACCTGCGAATCCTGCATCGAGGAAATGGAAGTCATTACCTGTCACAGGACTTGTCCATAGGGTTGTTGAAGAACCAGAATAAGCAGTCATTAAACTTCTGACAGAGGATGCCGGAATAAACGAATCATCATAATCAGAAGTGCAGTAAGAATTTGTGAATAGTAATGTTCCGGTAGTCCGTATTCCATTTGTATGTGCAGCAACAGCAGTGCTTCCGAAGATACAATTACTTATGGTTACACCACCTCCGGTAAAGACAGTGTTGTTCAGATCCATAATATACCTGCTTGTACTTGCAGCTGTATAAGTAATTTGATTGAGCGAACAATTATTAAGAATAACACTATTACATGTTGAGCCACTAGAGTACAGAACCAAATAGGATAAGAAATTAAAAATAGTTGAATTACTAAACTTTATATTCTTAATTGTGCCGGTTGTGGTATTCGAACTAATAATACCATAACTTGTAGAATTTGTTCCATAATCATATAGTACACAACCATTCACTTCAAACCTGCCAATAATCTGGGTTGCGGTACCTCTTAATCTTATCAGGTGTCTGCTGAAATGTTTAATTTCACAACCCGTAAATTTAAGAAGACCAATATTACACGCATTTGAAGTTCCCTGATCGTAAACACCCGTAATCAGACCTTCAGATACATTATTATTTATATAACCAGTTATAATTATGTTCTGGAAAACAATAGAATCAGAACTCGTTAATGAAGGATCAATAAGAAACATAGGTGAAGTTAAACTTGCTCCTGAACTTGCACAAATAGTTGGCCGATTCTGATTACTTATTGCCCGGACTTTAATGCTTTTGTTAATAATTGAATTACCGGCAAAAACGAACACTTCACCAGGAGGTAAAATAATCACATTACCCGGTGCTGCTGCATTTATTGCAGCCACCAAATCGGTCCCTGCTGTGAGTAATACATCACCTTCAATAAGAATACTTGTCTTTCCTCTGACAAATGTAGTATTCATTAAACTGATTTGATATGTGCCGTTTGATACACCGGTAACGATTTTAATGCCTGCTGTGGCTTCTGCGGCAGAAACAGGATAGGAAGTTTTCGTTCCATTATCTAACACAAGAGTCGTTACGGTTGAACCGGGTTTCCATCTGACAGTACCGGTACCAAGACCTGACAGTTCAGATGTATAACCAAGAAACAGATTCTCAGGAGCAGTTTTAAACGCTACAGAAATCCATTTAGAATCAGCTACCCCGGCTATAGTACTGACAGCGCTAAGTCTGGCAGAAAACTGCGTATCACCTGCAGGGAGAACATATACAAAAGTTGTTAAAGAACTGTCAACAAGAGAACTTGTAACTAAATTGCTTGTAACGAATTCGGTACCCTGATAAACTTCAATCACGTAATGGTCAACATTTTTGACACCAACCCAACCCAGAGATACGGTTGTTATATTGCTAATCTGAAAAGCTAATTCAGTAGGGGTAAAAGCCCTGGTAAAACTCAGTTCAGTAACAACCGGATCGATTTTTTCTGTACAAGCATTTAGAGAAAACAGGACCAATAAGCCAAGTATTAATCCATTATTTGCAATTATCTTTTTCATATTATCTTCTTTAGCATATTTTAATAACCATAATCATTACTCAGCATGCCGTTACTTGCATCGAGAAACACCTGCCAGATTGGCCAAAACTGATTCGCATCCGGACTGTTCGTATAAAGTGTAGCAATTTTTGTGGCATCCAGTTTTGTCGGACCAACATAGAGTGCATTAAAAGTATAGGATCCGGAGAAATCGGTTGTTTCACCCCTGTTTAATCCATAAATTGATAGCGATACCCCATCTGCAGCATATTTATAGTATAGTGTGGA
>Ga0209540_10000198_pt1 | contig 72582 bp, 63 predicted proteins | sample BarGraIncu01121A_FD_184501 | JGI IMG/M metagenome (GOLD analysis project Ga0209540, IMG submission 184501) | Arctic peat soil microbial communities from Barrow, Alaska - Barrow Graham LP Incubations 011-21A (SPAdes) (version 2) | ecosystem: Environmental > Terrestrial > Soil > Wetlands > Peat... | reverse complement strand
GATTTATTTCTCAATCGCCACCAAGTCTGCTAATTGCACCCGAATGGGGTTTGAAAAACTTTGAGTTTGCAGTAAAGCTAGAAAAACGATTGGTAGAAAGAGATTCATGGCAGGGCAAACTTTATAGTTAGTAGCAGGTAGTTAATTGTAGTAGTTTTGACAAAATTTCAACAGAGAATAAACTCTTTTTCGATTTTTGTGTTTTAGATATTGATTAACAATTAAACCGTTCAACAATTAAACAAAAATTATATGGCACTACAAGTAGGCGACAAAGCTCCGTCTGTATTGGGAGTAAATCAGGATGGCAAAGAAATTTTATTAGTTGATTTTGCAGGTAAAAAAGTAGTTTTGTACTTTTACCCAAAAGACAATACGCCCGGCTGCACAGCTCAGGCATGCAGTTTACGCGATAATTATGACAAATTACGCAAAGCAGGATACGAAGTTATTGGCGTAAGTACCGATAATGCTGCATCACACCAAAAGTTTATTGCTAAACAAAATTTACCGTTCCCACTTATAGCCGATACCGATAAAAAACTTTCGGATACATTCGGCACCTGGGGCGAAAAATCAATGTATGGAAAGCAATATATGGGCATGTTCCGCACGACCTTTTTATTGGACGAAACTGGTATAATTACCCGTATTATTTTGCCTAAAGAAGTGAATACCAAAGACCATGCAGCGCAAATACTTGGCTAAATCAGGGTATTAGAATTTTTAAATTCGACAATAATTCGATTAACTTTTAAAACAAATAAATGATAAACATTTTTAGTCCCTGGCATCATGTATCGCCGGGACATATCTCTCCCGACACTGTGAATGGCGTCATTGAAATTCCAAAAGGCACACGTGCTAAATACGAACTTGACAAAGAGAGTGGATTATTAAGGCTCGACAGAGTATTATATTCTTCAGTTTATTACCCTGCAAATTATGGGTTTATACCACAGAGCTATTGCGATGATAAAGACCCTTTGGACATTTTGATTTTATCTCAGATAGATGTAGTTCCATTATGTATTGTTCCTGCAAAGATAATTGGTGTTATGCGAATGCTCGACAATGGTGAAGGGACGATAAAATCATTGCTGTGGCTGCGGGTGATCCTAGTGTAAGTCATTACAACGACATATCCGAACTACCAATGCATTTCAGAACAGAGATGATGAACTTTTTTGAAGATTATAAAAAGTTAGAACACAAAACTGTAGTAGTAGAGGAGTTTTTTGGAAAAGACATTGCTATGGATATTCTACAGGAAAGCTTGAGATTATATGATGAAGTTTTTGGAGATATGAAGAAACAATTTCAAAAGGATAGTATTTAATTATCAAATCCAACTAAAAAATTAAATAATTGAGTATCTATACTCAAAATCTGCAAAATTAAAGGCAACATCCTCTATTTTAAAATAGAATGTTGCCTTTAATTGTATATGAATAAATTGTCAATCAATTTTTAGCTCTGTCTCGCTACTTCACCATGATGTATTAAATCTAATCCTACCGTTTGTTCCATCTCAGTTACCCGAACCGGAATAAACTTATTGATAGTCCTGAATAATAATAGCGTAAAAATAAATGCGTAACTTATAGCAAATAGAATTGCTACACATTCTTTCAATAACAACATACCATCACCACCATAAAATAAACCATTGGGGATAGCAGCATTAATTGAACTATTGGCAAACAATCCAAGACAAATTGTTCCAATTACACCTCCCATGCCATGAACTCCCCAAACGTCCAATGCATCATCCCAACCTTTGGATTCTTTGTATTTTACAGCTAAGAAACAACCAATAGCAGCAACAATACCAATTATGGCAGATGCATAAATACTTACATATCCGGCGGCTGGTGTAATCGTAGCCAATCCGGCAACTGCACCAGTCATCAATCCAATAAATGTAGGTTTCTTTTTCCCAGTATTCCATTCGATAATTAACCATGTAACTGCTGAAAATGAAGCAGCAGTATCGGTATTCAGAAAGGCAGAAACTGTAATGGAATTAACAGCTAACTCACTTCCGGCATTAAATCCGTACCAACCAAACCAAAGTAATGCAGTACCAATAGCAACCAACGGTATATTGTTCGGATCGTTTTTTTCCTGTCGACGACCAACGAAATATACTGAAGCCAAAGCTGCAAAACCAGCAGTAGCATGAACTGTGATTCCTCCTGCAAAGTCGAACACACCCCATTCAGCAAGCAAACCGCCTCCCCAAACCATGTGAACAAAAGGATAATAGACAAATACTTGCCATAAAACAAGAAAGACGATATAAGATTTAAATGAAACCCGATTGATAAAAGCACCCGTAATCAATGCCGGTGTAATAATGGCAAACATCATTTGATAAGCAATAAAGATATATTCGGGAAAGCGTTTATCCGGTGAGTAAAGAGTAGAAGGAGTAATTCCATGATAAAATGCTTTATCAAAGTTCCCGATTATTCCAAAAAAATCAGTACCGGAATGCATATTTCCGCTAAAGCAAACAGAATACCCGAACGCGAACCAGAGTACAGTACCGATTCCCATGGAAACAAAGCTCTGCATCATGATACTTAAAATATTCTTTTTACAGCCTAAACCTCCGTAAAAGAAGGCTAATCCAGGCGTCATGAGCATGACGAGGCTAGTGACCAGGATCATAAAAGTGGTCAATCCTACATCTAACATTATGTTGTTTTTTAGTTTGGCACAAAAGTACATAAATATGTCGATATTTCGAAACAGATTGTATCTATTTTAATAATACAATAGCATAATAGTAGACAATATATTGATATTAAAACATAATGATATATTTGACAGCACAAATATAATTGACAAATGATATACTTCCTGAATTAATAGGTAATCAAGCAAATTTACTTGTATAATTCTTAACAAAACTAACAATTAATTTCGAAAAAATATGGAGGTAAACTTAAACTAGAAATATGCAACAATTAACTCATAACTTTTTTCTCAATTACTATTGTTCATCAAAGATTTATTCGTATCTTTGCCCCGCTTTAAGAAAAACTAAGTATTAATTACTAAAAAGCTAACAAACAGTATGTTAAATCATTATGAAACCGTTTTCATTTTAACTCCCGTTTTGTCTGATGTACAGATGAAGGAAGCGGTAGAAAAGTACAAAGCCATTTTGATAGAAAATGGTGCAACTATTACGAATGAGGAAAATTGGGGATTGCGCAAATTGCAATATCCAATTCAAAAAAAATCGTCAGGTTTTTATTCGTTGCTTCAATTTGATGCCGAATCTACCATCATCGCCACGTTGGAAACACAATTCCGCCGCGACGAACGTGTACTCCGTTTTTTATCGTTCCGTCTGGACAAATATGCGTTCGAGTACGCTGAAAAAAGAAAGAGTGTTAAATCTAAAGAAGTAAAGGAGAACTAAACCATGGCAGCAAACAACGGAGATATCAGATATTTGACTCCACCCTCAGTTGATGTAAAAAAGAAAAAATACTGTCGCTTCAAAAAGAGCGGTATTCGTTACATCGATTACAAAGACCCTGAATTTTTGAAAAAATTCTTGAACGAACAAGGAAAAATTCTTCCACGTCGCCTTACCGGTACTTCGTTGAAATTTCAACGCAAAGTAGCTCAAGCAGTGAAAAGAGCACGCCATATTGCGTTGCTTCCTTATGTAACCGACATGATGAAATAATTAACAAGGAGGAAAAAGTATGGAAATTATATTAAAAGAAGATGTAACCAACTTAGGTTACAAAGGCGATATTCTGAAAGTAAAGAGTGGTTACGGACGTAACTTCTTGATCCCAACAAAAAAAGCAATTTTGGCAACAGAATCAGCTAAAAAAATGTTGGCAGAAGACCTAAAACAACGTGCTCACAAATTGGATCGCATCAAAAATGAAAGCCTCGAATTGGCTGAAAAATTGAAAGGTATCACTTTGTCAGTAGGCGCTAAAACCAGTACAACCGGTAAGATATTCGGTGCAGTTGGCCCTATCCAAATTGCAGAAGCTTTCGAGAAAGCAGGTTATGCTGTCGATCGTAAAGTAATTGTATTGAAAGATACCATTAAAGAAATTGGATCATACACAGCCACATTGAAACTTCACAAAGAAGTAACTGTTGAAGTTGCTTTCGAAGTTGTAGCTGAATAAATTCTCAATTCAAAATCTCAGGAAGACCGATGCACAAATGTGTATCGGTTTTTTTGTATAAAAAAAAGCAACTTCAAAGAAGTTGCTTTTTAGCCAATATTTAAGAAACCGTACTATCGTTCCGGTTATCCTAAAAAACTTTTTAATAATTTACTTTTTGCGTTTGGTCTCAATTTACGAATCGCTTTTTCTTTGATTTGTCGAACTCTTTCACGAGTTAAACCAAATTCGTCGCCAATTTCTTCGAGTGTCATTTCCGGAATGCCTAATCCAAAGAATTTTTTGACTATATCGCGTTCTCTGTCAGATAAAGTGAAAATTAAAACGCGTTCAATTTCTTTAGAAAGAGATTCGTTAATCAATGCACGGTCAGCATTCGGAGAATCATCGTTAATCATTACATCCAATAAGCTGTTGTCTTCACCTTCAACAAAAGGAGCATCTACAGAAATATGGCGACCTGATACTTTCATCGTGTCGGCAATTTTTTCTACCGGAATATCCAGTACTTCTGCCAATTCTTCGGGTGAAGGTCTACGTTCGTTTTCTTGCTCGAATTTAGAGAAAGCTTTGTTGATTTTGTTTAATGATCCTACCTGATTCAACGGCAAACGCACAATACGCGATTGCTCAGCCAAAGCCTGTAAAATTGATTGCCGAATCCACCACACTGCATAAGAAATAAACTTAAATCCACGTGTTTCGTCAAATTTCTCGGCTGCTTTTATCAGTCCCAGGTTGCCTTCGTTAATCAAGTCGGGTAGACTGAGGCCTTGGTTTTGATACTGTTTTGCTACCGAAACAACGAAACGTAAGTTAGCACGTGTAAGTTTTTCTAACGCTAAGCGGTCTCCAGTCCGTATCCGTTGAGCCAATTCGACTTCTTCTTCTACGGTGATAAGATCTTCACGTCCAATCTCTTGCAAGTATTTGTCAAGCGATGCACTTTCACGATTCGTGATTGATTTGGTAATTTTTAATTGTCTCATTTAATGAATCAAAATTAGCTTGCAAAAGTAGTTGTTTTTTTCGACATGACAAAATGAAAAGCGCAACATATTGCCTTATTTGTTTAATCGTAACAATTTAGAGGATAGTAAGTTTACAAAAAACATATTGTTCGTTGAAATAAAAGAAATAATGGTAAAAAATTATACCAATGGATTCGATAAACTTATTTTGAAACCTCTTTGAAATAATACTGATATTGAAACGTTGAAAAGTTGAAAATGTTTTCTATTGTTGATAAAAACAAAGGAACAAACCCATTTAGTATTGGGTTTGTTCCTTTTCAAGGATATTTTTTGTTAATTAGTTAACTCGTAGATTCTTGGCTCTTGAATCTTAGTTCTTGGTTCTTAAATCAATTATTCTGCCAGATTTATTGCAAAATAAGTTACTTTTCCATTTGGATACAGCCCGGCAATTAAAAGTACTTTTTCTTGTTCTCCATTATTAATTGCAGCATCAAAAGCTGACTGCACATCATCAGCTGTGCGGATTGCCTGATTATTAATCTTTAAGATTATAAATCCAGATTTTATACCCACATCAGCTAATTTTCCTTTCGAAAGTGACTTGATCTCAATTCCGAAATCCAGTTGCAATTTATCTTTGGTCTTGGTATCAATATCTTTGAAAGTAGCTCCCAACAATTCTGTACTATTTTCCGAAGAAATTACTCCGGTGTTTCCCTGACGATTTTTCAATTCTACTTTCAATTTTTCTTCTGAATCATTTCTGACAACTTTGATTGTAATTTTATCGCCGGGACGATAACGACCAATCTGTTCCTGTAATTCTGTAGCAGATTTTACCTGTACCCCATTTACATTATTAATAATATCTCCTTCTTTCATGCCGGCACTTTTAGCAGCACTCTGATCGTTCACTTTACCAACATATGCACCTTCCAATGTCTTTAATTTCTTGTCTTTAGCTAACTGGCTGTCGATATCTTTAATTTCGACACCTAACACTGCTCGTTGAGCAACACCATATTTACGAAGATCGGCAACCACTTTTTGAACTATGCTCACCGGAATAGCAAATGCATAACCTGCATATGAACCCGTTTGAGAAGCGATAGCTGTATTAATTCCTACCAGTTCACCATGCGTATTGACCAATGCACCGCCACTATTTCCGGGATTAATTGCAGCATCGGTTTGAATAAACGATTCTATTTTCATTTGTGAATTAATAATGTTGATATTTCGTGCTTTGGCACTCACAATACCTGCAGTTACAGTAGATGTCAAATTAAAAGGATTACCCACGGCCAATACCCATTCACCTACTTTGAGTGAATCGGAATTCCCAAAAATAATTACCGGAAGTTTTTCTGCTTCAATCTTGATTAAAGCAATGTCTGTGTTCGGATCGGTACCAATTAATTTGGCTTTGAATGTACGCTTATCATTCAATGTAACTTCAATTTCGGAAGAACCGTCAACAACATGGTTATTCGTTACGATATAGCCATCATTAGTAATAATAACTCCTGATCCGACTCCTTCCTGCATTGGAGCTTCTTTTGGTTGCATTTGATTTGGTTGTGGACGACCAAAGAAATATTCAAAGAAAGGATCATTTGGGAATCCGCCATATTGCTGTTGTTTCATTGGCGTTTTTGTTTTCACGTGAACTACTGCATGTACCGAAAGTTCTGCAGCCACCGTAAAATCGGTTTCCATGGCATTTGGAACACTTGAAAATTTGGCATATGCAGCCGGAATCTGCGTTTCAGGTACTCTTTCTCCATCATTTGATTTGTTCTTAATGAAATTTGTAGTCAAATTAGTGGCTACAGTTACTACTACGACTAAACCGAAAAAGCCGAGCGTTCTCATTCGTTTTGTTAAGTTCATTTCTTTAGTTTTTATAATTAATAATTTAGATGAGAATAATTTTGTTGATTTCTTGAATTTCCGCTGCGAAAATAATCAAATCTTATTCCGACAAATCAATGTCAGTTAGTAATTTCTCTAATTTTAACACTACGTTTTTGTACTTAACGCGTATTAACGGTGCGATAATTATTCGTAAAAAAAACTGAACAAATCGAACAAAAAAAGCCACCTTTTTGTCAGGTGGCTTCTCTTATTTATTTGAAAAAATGTCAGTCTTCGATTGAATCAATATTTACTGACAATTTTCAACTATTTCTTAAATCCATAAACAGCTAAATCGCCCAATTCTTCTTCGATGCGAAGCAATTGGTTGTATTTTGCCATACGATCGGAACGACTTAACGAACCGGTTTTGATTTGGCCTGAGTTCGTTGCAACGGCAATATCGGCGATGGTTGAGTCTTCAGTTTCACCCGAACGGTGAGACGTTACGGAAGTATAACCTGCACGGTGAGCCATTTCGATAGCATCCAATGTTTCAGATAATGTGCCGATTTGGTTTACCTTTATCAAAATTGAGTTGGCACATCCCAAATCAATACCTTTTTTCAGGTAATCAACATTGGTTACAAAAAGGTCATCGCCTACCAATTGCAATTTACTACCCAGTTTGTCAGTCAACAGTTTCCAACCATCCCAGTCACCTTCATTCATACCATCTTCGATAGAATCAATAGGATATTTAGCAGCCAATTCAGCTAAAAAGTCAACTTGTTGTGCTGAAGTACGTTTTGCTCCGTTAGGTCCTTCAAATTTTGAATAATCGTAAATACCGTGTTTGTAGAATTCCGAAGCAGCACAATCCAACCCTATAGTAACATCTTTTCCGGCTTTATATCCGGCCTTTTCGATAGCTACAATGATAGATTCCAATGCATCTTCTGTACCTTTCAATGCAGGTGCAAAACCACCTTCGTCACCAACGGCCGTGCTCAAATTGCGGTCATGAAGCACTTTTTTCAATGAATGAAAAACTTCGGCACCCATACGTAAACCTTCGTGAAATGATTTCGCACCTATTGGGCGAATCATAAATTCCTGAAAAGCAATAGGTGCATCCGAGTGCGAACCACCATTGATTATGTTCATCATTGGAACAGGTAAAACGAAAGCATTTGTTCCACCGATATAGCGATACAAAGGAACATCCAGATAGGCAGCTGCAGCTTTTGCAACTGCCAACGAAACACCCAGGATTGCATTAGCACCCAAATTAGATTTGGTTTTAGTACCATCTAACTGAATCATAAGTTTATCGATAGCACGTTGTTGCAATGCACTGATACCAATCAATGCCGGTGCCAGTACATCATTCACATTAGCAACTGCTTTTAATACACCTTTGCCTGAAAAACGTTTTTTATCACCATCGCGCAATTCAATGGCTTCGTTTTCGCCGGTTGAAGCTCCCGAAGGAACTGATGCACGACCCATAACGCCAGATTCCAAATACACATCTACTTCTACAGTAGGATTTCCACGCGAATCAAGAATTTCGCGGGCAACAATCTTTTCAATTTTACTCATTTTTACTTGAATTTAGTTTTTAATTTTCTATTAATATAAACGCCGAAATCGTAAAAATGTTCGTGCATTACAAATTAAAAAAATACGTTTGATGTAGTACATTTGTACTACAATTTACTAAATTATTTCTCATAAAGAATACCTTTACATTTACTTATTAAAGAAATGTTTTTCAAGATTACGAATATTCTTGTGTCACGAGTGAATGCAGTATATAGCAACAAAGCACGGCTCTTATTGCTATCGGAACAAGACTTGGAAATCATTATTCAAACTCCACAATAGTTATTCCTGCGCCACCAAACTGAATATGTTCATCGCGGAAAGTACGAATGCCGTTAATAGTTGGCAGGTATTGACGTATCATTTGACGTAAAGCTCCGGTTCCGGTTCCATGTAAAATACGAACGCCGGAAACGCCCACCATGATGGCATCATCAATAAAATACATAACGGCTTGCAAGGCTTCGTCACCACGCATACCACGCACATCGATTTCGGAACTAAAAGTAAGCTTTCGCTGACGGACTTCGTCGGTACCGGTACTGCGGAGCGAATCGAATTTGCGCGCTTCCTTTTTTAATTGATTGTTACTGATCGGTTCAAGTTTGGATAGTTTAACCGTCGATTTCAGATTACCAAATGCAATAACAGCCTGCTTATCCTGCATTTCCATAATTGTTCCTGTAGCAGTTTGGCCTTTCAGACGAACATTTGAACCTATTCTTAATGTTTCGGGTTCCGGGTTTTGTGTTCCGGGTTTCGGGCTTCTCGTTTCGGTTTTTTTATTTAGTTGAAGCTTGGCATTTACACTCTTCAAGTCCCCTTTAAGTGTTTTCGGGATTATTTTTTCGTCTTGTAATATTCTTTCTTTAAATTCATCCAATGCTTTTCGGGCCGACTGTGTGCGAACCTTTTCGGCATCAGCTTCTTTTATTTGGCGAATGGTATTTTCGATTTTGGCATTGGCATCCGACAACAGATTTTTGGCTTCATCCTTGGCTTTCGAGGTAATTTCTTTGCGTTGGCTGTCGATACTGCTTAACTCTGCTTCATATTTTTCGAGTGTTTCTTCGAGTTTCTTTTCTTTCTGGCGGATTTGTTGGCGTTTATTTTCCCAGTACCGTTTATCGCGCACAATGTCCTGCAAGTGTTTGTCATAATCGAGATGCTCTGCTCCTACTTTTTCGGCAGCTTCGGCAATTAAATCTTCGGGTAACCCAATTTTTCGGGCAATTTCGATGGCAAAGGAACTTCCCGGATTACCAATACTCAACTGAAATAGCGGTTGCAAATGCTGACGGTCGTACAACATGGCACCATTCACAATTCCAACGGCATCTTCGGCATAATGCTTCAGATTCGTATAATGCGTTGTAATAACACCAAAAGCAAGGTTACGGTTAAATCGTTCCAGCGAAGCTTCGGCTATAGCTCCACCTATCATCGGCTCTGTTCCAGTTCCGAATTCATCAATCAACAAAAGGGTTTTCGAATTGCTGTTTTTGATAAAAAACTTCATATTGAGCAAGTGCGAACTATAAGTAGAAAGGTCGTTTTCAATGGATTGTTCATCGCCAATATCAATAAACAAACGGTCAAAAATACCGGCACGACTGCTATCGTGAAGCGGAACAAGTAAACCGCACTGCAACATATATTGCAGCAAAACTACCGTTTTCAGACAGACAGATTTACCGCCGGCATTTGGTCCGGAGATCAATAAAATCCTTTGTTTTTCATTCAAAACAATATCCAGTGGTACAATCTCTTTGCCTTGTTTGCGGAGCGAAAAAAATAAAATAGGATGTATAGCTTTAACCCATTCCAGCTGACAGATATCATCTACTCGTGGTTTTATGGCTTTGATCTCAATGGCAAACAGTGCTTTGGCACGTAGAAAATCTATCCAGCCTAAAAAATACTGAGAAACAAAAATTTCTTCGGTATGTGGACGAACAAAATTCGTAAATTCCACCAGAATACGCATAATTTCCCGACGTTCCTCCCCTTCCAGTTCACGCAAGCGGTTATTGGCTTCTACCACTTGCGTCGGTTCAATAAAAACCGTTTTTCCGGTAGCCGATTCATCGTGAACAATTCCAACCACCTTGCGCTTAAAAGCGGGTGAAACTGGAATTACCAGGCGACCTTCGCGCATGGTTGGTGCAACATCTTTTTCCACATAACCATCGGCCTGAGCCTGTCGTAAAATTGAATTCAATGTTCGGGAAATACTCCCCTGTACCTGAAAAATATCTTTCCGAATACGCGAAAGTTCCGAAGAAGCATTGTCTTTGATTTTTCCGAACTTATTTAAAATGCCATCAATGCGATTAATGATAAGTGGAAAGGTTTCAATACCCATCACCAGTTCATGTAAATGCGGATAAACTTCAACTTCGTGTTTTGTAAGAAATGCCACCAACAAACGCACTGCTTCCAATGCGCGACGTAAATCGAACACTTCCAACTCGTCCAGAAACAAACCTTCAATGCGCACCCTTGACAATGCCGGACGTACATCGTAAAAATCACCGATAGGCAATTCGTCACTGTCATTGGTCAAAACACGAAACATTTCGTCAGTCTGACTGAGCAGACGCATCACTTCGACATAGTCAGAACTGAATTGTATTTCATCTACTTTTTCTACACCCAACGTGCTCACACACTTGTCTTTCAACAATTGGCGAATGGTGGTAAAGTCTATTTTTTGTTCTATATGAGTTGGATAAAGCATATTTCTTTTTTGGGGATGGCGGAATTCCGATTCCGCCAAACATTTTCATTTTTATTGGCAGAATCGGAATTCTACCATTCCACCTTTAATATCCTCCTTTAGGGGTTAAGGGTCATCTCTTGTTTTTTTGCTTCGTCCCAAATCACATCCATTTCAGCTAAAGTCATTTGTTTTAAATCTTTACCGATGGTAATCGTTTTGGATTCGAGATAATTGAAGCGGTTGATAAACTTGCGGTTGGTTCGTTCCAGTGCATTTTCAGGATTAATATCGTACAGTCGGGCGGCATTGATCAGACTAAAAAGTAGGTCACCGAACTCGGCTTCCATTTTATCTTTGTCCATCGCTCCTATTTCCACTTTCAGTTCATTGATTTCTTCCTGTACTTTGTCCCAAACCTGTTCGCGTTCTTCCCAGTCGAAGCCTACACTGCGGGCTTTATCCTGAATGCGGTGCGCTTTGATAAGAGCCGGTAGTGAATTTGGTACACCGGATAAAACGGATTTATTACCGCCTTTTTCTTTCAGTTTAAGCGTTTCCCAGTTCTGCATCACTACTTCACTGGTTTCGGCTTCCACTTCGGCAAAAATATGCGGGTGACGATAAATCAGCTTTTCACACAATCCCTGGCACACATCATAAATATCAAAATCAAAAGTCTCACTTCCCATTTCGGCATAAAAAACGATATGTAGCAATATATCTCCCAGTTCTTTACGTATTTCTGTTTTGTCGTCACGAATGATGGCATCGGCCAGTTCGTAGGTTTCTTCTATGGTGAGAGTGCGCAGACTTTCGAAAGTTTGCTCTTTATCCCACGGACATTTTGCCCGCAGTTCGGTCATTATTTCGAGCAAACGCTCGAATTGTTGGAGTTTTTCGGTTGTTGTATGCATTCTGTGTAATTAATAATTTAAATTTACAATTAATCATTAGTCCCATATTGTAAATCAGTACAAAGGTAATCATTTTTAGTTTTGGAATGATGAATTAATTACTTACAATTCCTTTTTGATATTTCGAATATCCGATCAAATCTACGTTTTGAAACTATATTTATTCAATTAATGTTTTTTAACTCTAAAACTATTGCAGAATTAAAAAGATGTTATACTTTTGCGGTGTACTATTTCACTAATACACTAAAGACATAATAAAGCTAATATATTTTTAATTACATAACGCTAAATGATAAATTGAAAATGGTAAATGTTCAAAACGTAACTTTCAGTTACACATCCAAAACAGAATTGCTTTCCAATCTGAGTTTAAAGCTCGAAGCCGGACGAATTCACGGACTACTTGGAAAGAATGGCGAAGGTAAAAGTACCTTATTGAAACTAATTTCAGGATTGGATTTTCCACAAGGAGGTTCGATAGAAACTCTGGGGTTTAATCCTGTAAAACGTTACCCCGAAATGCTTCAGGAGATTTTCTTTCTGCCCGAAGAATTACCTCAAATAACTTTGAGCATAGCAAATTACGAGAAAGTGTATGCTCCATTCTATCCAAATTTCAGTACAGAACAATTCAACAATTATCTGAAAGAATTTGATATTGAAAACAAAAAATCGATGTTAAACAAGCTTTCACACGGTCAGAAAAAGAAAGTCTTTGTTGCATTCGGACTGGCTACAAACACAAAGTTGTTGCTTATGGATGAACCTACTAACGGACTTGATATTCCATCTAAAGGTCAATTCCGACGTATGGTGGCTTCGGCAATCGATGATAACCGTTGTCTGATTATCTCAACTCACCAGGTTCATGATCTTGATAGTTTGATTGACAGCATTATTGTAATGGAAAAACATGAAATTGTTTTTAACCAACCGATTGAAAATATCACGAAAAAACTTATCTTCCGTATAGCTGATCGTAACGATAAAACTGAAAACGTAATTTACAGTGAAGATTCTCTACGTGGACTTTATCAAGTAAGTGAAAATAAAACCGGTGAAGAAAGTAAACTGGATATCGAACTGTTGTTCAATGCTATATTGACTGAAAAAAACAAAATTGTAAAACTATTTTAAAACCACATTAGAAATATGAATACAACATTAAATTTCAATCGATTGGGATTATTATTTCAACGATTTTTTATAGAAAACAGACAACGGGAATTGACATTTTGGGGAATTGCAACAGTCGTTTTTATGATTATGCATCAAGGAGGTTCAGTTGAAATGTTTTTATATATAGCGGGTTTTATATTTGCATCTCAGATGTTTAAAGTGTTTAACTATACTCCGGGTGGAATGCATTATTTATTAATACCTGCCACACACGTTGAAAAGCTTATAGTTAACATTGTTCTAAGCACTTTATACTATTTCATAATGATCTTAATAACCTATATTATCGGTACAATTATAGGAACATTATTGGGTAACCTCATTTTTAGCTGGAATAATCCGATTAATTTTCAATTATTCAATGATAGTATTTCAAACGCATGGAATAACCAAAGGTATCAGCATAATGGAATTTTAGAAATATTCGTGACATTTGCATTGATTCAATCAATATTTATGCTTGGATCTATCTATTTCAAAGGTAATGCAATTGGTAAAACATTTCTGACAATTATTGCTTTATCCTTGATATTAGGTTTACTTGAGATGATACTATTTAAATTTACTTTTGGCTCTTTTCATTTGGATGGACAATCATTTAACCTTAATTTACGAACCGGCGAAGATTTATTCCCTGGATTTGAAATTATTGGTACAATTATCAAATATCTCTTAATTCCATTCTTCTGGCTAGTGAGCTATTTCCGTTTAACCGAAAAACAAGTATAATTATGGAATTCAAAGAAAATCAAACCATATATCTGCAAATTGGCGACTATGTCTGTGAACAGATACTTCTTGGGAGATGGAAGGAGGGTGACCGCATTCTGTCTGTCAGGGAACTGGGTGTTGCCCTTCAGGTGAATCCAAATACTGTAATGCGAAGCTTTGATTTTTTGCAAAACAATGAGATTATTTTCAACAAAAGAGGCGTAGGATATTTTGTGCTGGAACAAGCTAAAAACAAAATTATTGACTACCGCAGGAAACAATTTCTGGAACATGAACTTCCTGTTATTTTCAAGACTATGAATTTATTAGGAATGACTATTGAAGATATAAATACCCAATATAATGCATATATTAAATCATTAGTTTAACCGTTATGAAAACAACCAACAGAATTCCAAAAGCTATTGCAGTAGTAGTGATAGTCGGTTTAGGATTAGTGCATAATATGGAAAACAAGCATGTTTTGGCGCAGTCATTTAGTCAGGTTACCGAAGAATGGGAAAATGCTGAAGAATCGGATACGATTAAGGCATCTGAAAATAAGTTCTTTATATACACCAAATCAATTATCAAAACAAGTATTCAACATCTAATTTCCAATATATGAAAACAAGTAACAAATTACTTATCGGGCTTTTTGTCGTTATAGTATTGGGTATGATAATCGCCAATATCGCATTAAATAAAGAGATAGAAAAGACTCCTCAAATAAAAAGTCAGGTTGAAATTACTATGCCAACTGACACAACCACAGCTGATAGTATTGCAATGGATGCAGCCATAAGTAACGAATAAACTCATTTTTGTTTATTAATTTAGCAAGGTCATTTCATGGTTTAATCAAACTGTGAAATGACCTTTCATTTTGTACAAAGCAATATCATTCAGAAATGAATATCATTTTAATTGCATAGTATTGTCATTTCAATACTTTTATCTAAGTTTGTTGCAGAAATTTCTATGTTCATTTCAGGTAACTCAATTTTCCAAAAGCTTAGACTGTTCACTGCATTATGCCGAATACAGCAAGGAACTTTCATGGGATTGTTGGCGTGCCTTTTTCGACGATATTCTGATTTATTTCTTTCAAAAATAAACATGAACAATGAATTCAAAACCAACGCTTGTTTTCTGCCTTTTGATGGATGTTTTTGGATCGGCAACCTACTTACTTCCAGGTATTGGTGAATGGTTTGATTTGCTTTGGGCTCCTCTCTCAGCTTTTGTTTTTTATCGAAGTTTCGGTGGAAAAGTGGGAAGAATTGGAAGTTTTATTAATTTTGCAGAAGAAATACTTCCTTTTACCGATATTATTCCAACATTTACTTTGGGATATTTGTATAATTGTTTTACAAAATAAGATGAAAAATAAACTTTCTATCCACGCTCTACTTCACGTTCCGTTCGAAGGATTGGGTTGCATTGAACAATGGATTACAGCTAACGGTCATTCTGTAACTTTTACCCGGTTTTATGAAGATTATCAGTTGCCAAATCCGGATCAATTCGATTGGTTAATCATTATGGGTGGACCGATGGGCGTTTATGATGAAGCGCTTTATACTTGGCTAACTGAAGAAAAAGAATTTATCCGCAAAGCCATTCACATAGGAAAAACAGTTATTGGTATTTGTCTCGGTTCGCAACTTATTGCAGAAGTGTTGGGCGTAAAAGTCTATCCAAACAAACAAAAGGAAATCGGATGGTTTGACGTAAAACAGACTGAAGAAATTGGAAAATTTCCAATTCTTTCAGGGTTTGAAAATAAATTCACTGTTTTCCATTGGCATGGTGATACTTATGATTTACCACTTGGCAGCTCACATTTACTAAGTTCAAATGTATGTTCACATCAGGCTTTTCTATTCAACGACAAAGTATTGGGATTGCAATTTCATTTTGAAGTAACGCCTAAAACACTACGCGAAATGGTTGAAAATGGGAAAAAGGAATTAGTTGAAAATGAAACCATACAGTCAGCTAACCATATTTTGGAACAAACAGAATATTTTGAATCAAACAACAGGAAGATGTTTCAAATTCTCGAATATTTTGAAAGTAAAACACCCTATACATAAAGGGGAACTGAGTTACTTTTGTCACTGAATAAATACAGAAAACGGATTCCAAATATGATTGGAATCCGTTTTTTTTATTATCCGTCAGCTGATGGATTAGGGGTTTTATTGCCTGTTAATTACTTCGATTCCTGCATCAATCCAGATTTCCATTTCTTTCGTATAGTCTTGTTCTAAATTGTATTCTTTGTCACGCTTTTTACCAAGACGAACGATTACAGCATCCAATTGAGGAATCACGAAAATATATTGTCCTAAAATACCACGCATATACGGGATTTTCAATCCTTTATAATCTACCAGCCAAAACTGATAACCATAGAATGTACAAGGTTTTGATATCGGTGTAACTATTTCACCCGGAAGATACTTCCGGGTATATTGAAGCCAGTTTGCAGGACTAGTAGCTTGCTTTATATAATTTGAATCAACAACCTGTACTCCATCCCACCTACCTTTATCCAACACCAATTGACCTAATCGGGCAAAATCGCGGGCATTGGTATTAAAACAACAATAGGCTTTTTCCATACCATCCTTGTGGTCGAGCGACCAGAGTGCATCTTCTTCGGCTTGTATCGGCGTCCAGATTTTTTCGGAAGCATAAGTCGAAATATTTTTATTTGTAGCTTTTTGGAGTATAAATGCTAAAATCTGCGATACACCGCTTTGATAATTAAAACGAACACCGGGTTTTTCTTCTAGTTTTTCGGTGAGTGTCAATTTCCAAAGATCTTTTCCGTAATACGCTTCGGTAGTTTTTGAGAAAAGGGAACTATGCGATTCGTCCCATTCTACACCGGCGCTCATAGTAAGTAAATCCTTAATAGTCAATACCTTTCCGTCAAAAGATGTCCATTCCGGCAGGAAATCACTAACAGGCTGATCGACACTTTTAATATATCCATCGGTGATGGCACATCCTACTAAAAGCGAGATGATACTTTTGGACATAGAAAAAGAATTGCTCAAACTCAGCGGAGAATAATTGTTCCAGTATTGTTCGAGAATAACTTTCTTGTGTTGAATAACCACAAAAGCCACTGTTTCATATTTCGCGAAATCAGCATCAAATTCGGGAGCAATCTGTTTATTTTCGATATCTTTAACAAATTCCCATGGATGTGGATCATCGGCTTTCACCACCCTATTTTGGAAAATAGTATATTGGCTTATTTTCGGCATTTGATGCAACAAAGCCCGATGAACATAATAATTGGAAGGAAGGAGCATAAAAAAAACAGCTCCAACAACAACTGCGAATAATAGAAACAGAAATATTTTTAGAAAGGATATCTTTTTGGAAGATTTCATAACCGATAATTTTAAGTTTTTTAATCCTGTTTGCGGCTTACTGAAAAGCTTCCTTTTAGTTGATTGTTATGCAGAATTTAGGTGAAAACGAATTAATGAATGGCTAACATTTAATATTCAGCTCATTTAGGACTACACGAATTTTCTCATAAGTCTTTATTGTATTTGGCACAAGTGGCAAACGCAGTGTATTGTCAATAAGGCCCATAACTGCCAGCATACTTTTCACCCCGGCCGGATTTCCTTCGACAAAGAGCAGTTGGATCAGCTCATTAAAGTGATGGTGAATAAGTCGTGCACTTTTATAATCGCCCTGTAAAGCTAATCGTACCATGCGACTAAATTCACGTGGAAAAGCATTTCCAATAACCGAAATCACGCCCACAGCACCTAGTGTTATCAAGGGAAAAGTGATACCATCGTCACCTGAAATCACCATAAAATCAGCTGGTTTGTTTTTGATAATTTCATCAATTTGCGTGAAATTACCCGATGCTTCTTTGATACCGCAGATATTATTAAATTCTTTTGCCAATCGTAAAGTAGTTTCGCCTGTCATATTCACGCCTGTTCTTCCAGGCACATTGTAGAGTATCACCGGAAGTGGCGATGCTTTAGCAATGGCAGCATAATGTTGATAAAGACCTTCTTGCGATGGTTTATTATAATATGGCGTTACTGATAAAATGGCGTCTATTCCGGTAAAATCTGATGTTTTAAGCTTTTCTACTACGGCCTTAGTGTTGTTACCACCCACGCCAATCACGATAGGCAAACGACCTGCAGCACATTGCAAAACAAAACGCGTCACTTCTTCTTTTTCTTGTTCGGTAAGTGTCGGCGTTTCTGCCGTGGTACCACAAACCACTAAGTAATCGGTGCCACTTTTAATTTGAAGTTCTACCAATCGCGCTAAGGCATCGTAGTCTATCGATTCGTCACTTTTAAAAGGTGTAATCAGCGCTACACCCATTCCTGTCAGTTTATTGTTGATCATCTGTAGAAATAATACAATTTGTTTGCAAAAGTACAGTTTTAATCGTTTGTTTGTATGCTTTTCAGGTAAAAAATTATTTGATCAAAAATGAACATTTCATCTACAGGGTTTTCGGAAGATTCGGAAGTTGTCTGGAAGTTTTCCAAATCCAGTATAAAATCATAAATTGGCAATTCGGTTTTTTTAACACCTGTTTTAAATGAAGCATTTGCATACATTGCTAAATAATCCAATGGCAAAAACTGAGTTAATGATAAATCAATCATCAAATCAAACTTCATATCCTGCAATTCTTTAACACACGAGATTGTAGGTTTATGAAAAAAAGTGGTTTGTTTATGATTTAAAATACGAAAATCAGGTAATATAGCACTTGCAATATCTTTTTTATTAACAAAACCCCAGGCAACTACTTTTTTACCATCCTGTTGTAAAGTAGAAATCATTTTACGAACGTGTGGGTTTTTCTCTAAATAATCACTTTCGAACAACAACAGAATAGTTTTGGCCTTATTATAACTGACATAGCGACGTTCACGAGAAGTAATACTCAGGTATTTTTGAGCAAGCTTCTTGAAAAAATAGTTATTTAATTTTTTGCACATAGCATTCATTTTTTATTCTACTCCATCTTACAATGGAGTCTCAACCTTAATCATGTTTAAAAAAGTGTTTTCATCTACCAGTTTCACACCCAACTTTTCTGCTTTTTTTAATTTTTCGGGACCCATATTCTCACCTGCCAGAATAAAAGAAGTTTTCGCTGAAACACTTCCTGAATTTTTACCACCTTGTTGTTCTATCATGGCTTTATATTCGTCGCGGGAATGTTGTGAAAACGTTCCACTAATTACGATAGACAAGCCTGTTAATGTATTTCCGTGAGCTTGTAATTTTTCCTCTGACAAACTCATTTGTAATCCAAACGTTTTCAGACGGTTTAATGTTTCAATATTGATTAAATCGGTAAAATACGCAACGACACTTTGGGCAATGCGTTCACCAATTTCATCTACCGCTATCAATTCTTCGAAAGTGGCTTGTTCCAATGCTTCCATATTTTTGAAAGCGAAAGCCAGTTTTTTGGCAATGGTTTCACCCACAAAGCGAATGCCGAGCCCAAACACAACACGCTCAAAAGAAATTTCTTTCGATTTTTCACAACCTGCCTGTATATTATAGGCCGATTTGGTTCCCAATCGTTCCAACTGAATCAGTTCGGGAATTTTGAGAGCGTAAATATCGGCAATATTATGCAATAACTCGTTTTGATACAACAAATTTATAGTTTCACTACCTAAACCATCAATATTCATGGCCTTTCGGCTGACAAAATGCTCCATTTTTCCTTTGATCTGAGGTGGACAGGCGTTCTCGTTTGGACAATAATGTGCAGCTTCACCCTCATAACGAACCAATGCAGCTCCACATTCTGGACAGTTTTTAATAAACTTCACCTTATCACCAATCAGAAAGCGTGCTTCTTTATCCACCGCTGTAATTTTGGGAATAATTTCACCGCCTTTTTCCACAAAAACCATATCGCCAATGTGTAAATCGAGCGATTCGATTATATCGGCATTATGCAATGAAGCACGCTTTACGGTGGTACCCGAAAGTTGTACGGGGTCAAGGTTAGCAACCGGCGTCACAGCTCCTGTCCTACCCACCTGATACGAAACAGAATTGAGTCGCGTCACCGCTTTTTCGGCCTGAAATTTATAAGATATGGCCCAACGTGGCGATTTGGCAGTAAAGCCCAATGCTCGTTGCTGTGCAAGCGAATTTACTTTAAGAACAATGCCATCGGTAGCCACCGGCAGATTTTTTCGTTCCACATCCCAGTAATTGATAAATTCCGATACCTCTTCGAGTGTTTTGCAAACTTTAGTAGCATCTGATATTTTAAATCCCCAGGAATGAGCGGCTTTTAAATTTTCAAAATGAGAAGTGGCGGGTAAGTTTTCACCCAACAAATAATAGAAATAGGCATCCAGTTTTCGTGTTGCCACCACGGCGGAATTTTGTTGTTTCAAAGTTCCAGAAGCTGCATTGCGTGGATTGGCAAAAAGTTGTTCTTCCTGTGCTTCGCGCTCCCGGTTCAGATCATCGAATACCGCCCAGGGCATCAATATTTCACCCCGAATCTCAAAAGAAGCCGGATAATTGCCATGCAGCCGCAACGGAATGCTGCGAATGGTTTTCACGTTAGTGGTTACATCATCGCCTTTTTCACCATCCCCACGGGTAACGGCACGCACCAACAAACCATTTTCGTAAGTCAATGAAATGGAGGTTCCATCATATTTCAATTCACAAACAAGTTCAAAATCTTCGTTCAATCCCTTACGTACTCTATCGTAGAAATCCTGCACTTCGGTTTCGGAATAGGTATTACCCAATGATAGCATAGGATACACATGCGCAACTTGCTCAAAACCACTGGCAATATCGCTTCCAACCCGTTGCGTGGGCGAATTTGGATCGGCAAACTCAGGATATTGTTCTTCCAGCGCCTGCAATTCTTTGAGTTTGGCATCAAACTCAAAGTCGGATATGGTAGGCGAAGACTTGACATAATAGTTGTAATTATGCTGCTCAAGTTCGCGACGTAGGGATTCTATTCGTTCTTTGTTCATGAAAATGACAAAATAGTTTGTAAAATGCAAAAATAAGCATTTATAAAAGAGAAAACAAGAGAATGAAGTAAGTAGGGCTGAAAAATCACAATCTCAAAGATAGTTTTTCGAATGTTAGAGATAGGCAATCGGATGAAAAAGACTTGACTTCGAATATTTTTGTTTCGACTTCGAGAGAAAAAGACTCAAATTGGGTGTTTAGAAAAGTGTCACTTCCTTACTCATATCTGATAATCTTCGCCGGATCAATTTTGGTAATCAGATAAGATGGTCCGATCATCATCATGATGGATGCCAATAGCGTTCCGATATTCAATAAAATTATATACAACCAATTGAAAGTAATTGGAACGGTAGCCACATAATAGGCTTCGGGATCGAGCGGAACAATACCTGTGTAATACTGAATGGCACAAAGGGAAAGTCCAATCACATTGCCCCATAATATACCTTTGCCGATTAGGAAAAATGAATGGTAGAGGAAAATTTTGCGAACTGACCAGTTTGTGGCACCCATAGATTTGAGTATGCCAATCATGTTGGTGCGTTCAAGTATCAGAATCAACAAGCCAGAAATCATATTAAATCCTGCTACAGCAAGCATCAGGAACAGAATAACCCAAACGTTCATATCTAACAAATCGAGCCAGCTGAAAATTTGCGGATTGATCTGCTTGATGGTTTGGGTGGAATAGGCATTGCCCTCTTTACTAAATTTATTTGCAGTGGCATCATATACTGCATCACCCAGTTCGTCAATACGATCAAAGTCGGAAATCAACACTTCCAAACCACTGAACGAAGTGCTGTCCCAATCGTTCAAGGCTTGTACCTGACGCATATCGGCAAGAAGAAACAGTTTATCATATTCTATAAAATTGGTGGAATAAATACCCACAATCTTAAACTTCCGCGCCCGAACCTGATCCTGAATAAAATATGTAAAAAAGCTGTCGCCAAGTTTTAATCCCAACAGATTGGCAAGGTATTTCGATAAAACTACCTCATTACTGGCTGAATTTTTGGAAACATCGATAATCCGTCCTTCAACGAGATTTGTTTTGAAAAAGTCCCAGTCGAAACCTGCATCTATTCCTTTTATAACTATTCCCTGAAACTCTGTATCAGTTTTGATAATTCCCGGTTTAGTAGCAAATCGTTCAACATGCCTTACTCCATCGATAGACTCAATTTTCTTAATCAACGATTTATCCATCCGAATGGGATTCATCGCATAAGTGTTGTTGTTGTCGAAATTGGTAATCTGAATATGTCCGCCAAAGCCAATAGTTTTGTTACGGATTTCATTTTTGAAACCAATTACCACCGCTACCGAAATAAGCATAACCGCCAACCCCATTGCAATACCAATGGTGGCAATACGTACAGCAGGACGAGAAACATTCTTCTTGCCCTGCTGAAAATGGATGCGTTTTGCTATGAAATATTCTAAATTCACGAATTACACGAATTAATACGAATTTCACGAATTTCAATAGTGAAGTCGCATAAGTTATCTGTTATAAGAATCGGTTTTTATTAAAACGAAATGGTTAATAGTAAATGAATAAATGGTAAATTAAATGGTTCTTCCCGGATATGCCTGCAATGCTTTACCAAGTACAACCAATGCATGTTTCAAATCTTCTTTGTCTAATACATAAGCGATACGGACTTCGTCTTTTCCCAAACCATCCACTGTATAAAAACCAGAAGCCGGAGCCATCATAATGGTATAACCCTCGAACTCGAAATCGGTGAGCAACCATGAACAGAATTTATCGGCATCGTCAATTGGTAAACGTGCCACTGTGTAAAAAGCACCCATTGGAATGGGTGAATAAACACCTGGAATACGATTCAAACCGTCAATCAGAAACTTACGGCGTTCTACGTATTCGTTGTACATTTCGAGCATATATTCGGGCGGTGTGTTCATAGCTGCTTCGGCAGCAATTTGTCCTAATAATGGTGGACTTAACCGTGCCTGGCAGAACTTGATCACGTTTTTGCGGACTTCTTTGTTTTTAGTTACCAAAGCTCCTACACGAACTCCGGTCATACTATATCTCTTTGAAACAGAATCAATCAGCACTACATTTTCTTCAATTCCATCCAAATGGAAAGCCGAAATATAAGGTGCACCTGTATAACAAAACTCACGGTACACTTCGTCTGAAAAAAGATACAAATCATATTTTTTTACCAGATCCCTGATTTTATTCATTTCGGAACGGGTATATAAATAACCGGTAGGATTATTTGGATTACATATCAGAATTCCTTTAGTTTTTGACGTAATAAGTTCTTCAAATTTATCAACATGCGGTAATGCAAAACCTTCTTCAATAGTAGAAACTACGGGACGCACAACGGCTCCGGCAGCAATGGCGAAAGCAGTATAATTGGCATAAGCCGGCTCGGGAACTATGATTTCATCGCCCGGATCCAGGCAACTCATAAAAGCAAAGTTCACCGCTTCGGAACCACCGGTAGTGACAATAATATCATCTTCGGTTACATCAATATTGAAAGTATGATAGTAAGCAGCCAGTTTAGTTCTCAGGCTCTTAATACCATCACTTGGACTGTATTCCAACACGGTACGATCAATATTCCGAATGGCATCCAACGCGACTTGAGGTGTCTTCAAATCGGGCTGTCCGATATTGAGATGATACACTTTGATACCGCGTGCTTTGGCTTTATCGGCCAGTGGTACCAATTTACGAATAGGCGATTCGGGCATAGCCTGCCCGCGTTGCGAAGTGTGTGGCATATTGTCAGTTATCAGTTATCAGTTATCAGTTATCAGTGCAAACTAATGTTTTTCACTTTGAATGAAGGACTGAAATTCATATTATAAATAATTTCTGCAAAATTAGTGAAATTTACCCGATTAAAAAAGGAATTTACTTACAAATTGGAAGTTAGCAGGTAGTTTATAGATAGAGGCTAATCCTGAAACAAGTTTATAAAATTCAGTATTAAGATAAGCCAATATTATATTGACTATTAACTACCAACTATAAACTACTGACTATTTCAGATCTACCATCAACTTGACATTATATTGGCGACCGGTAAGATAATTGGGAACGGCCATTTGTTGATTGTAAATATCAGTGACCCAATAGTAGGAATTGACATTTTGGAAATTCAGTAGATTGAAGACTTCAACGTTCAGCCAGATATTTTTCACGTGTTTCAACCATTTTCTATCCATCCATTTATCGGTTCCGTTAGCCAAAACACGAGAAGCACCAATATCGACACGACGATAAGGTGGCATTCGAAAATTAGAACGATATTCTACGTTTCGGGGTGGACCAAAAGGCAATCCGTCTGACCAAATGAATTTTAATTGCATTTTATATTTCGGATTATTAGGCAAATAATCCTGAAATAACATGGAAAAAGTATATCGTTGTTCACTTGGACTTGGAACCCAACCCGGAAATACTGTATTGGAAGTTAGAATTTTTCCGTTAGTATCGTAAGTATGATTTATATATGAATCGCCTATAATATCTTGCTTTGCATCCATTAACGAAAGGTTTATCCATGAATCGGCACCAGGTACTAATTCACCATAAAGTTTAAAATCAACTCCTGCAGTATATGCATTCGCATCATTTTTTCCTGAATAAAGAATTCGAACATTATCTACCGAATAGGAAATAACGCGATCGGCAAGTTTTAAATACGCTTCGGTAGTAAACTTGAATGGTCGACCCCATGCCCGAAAATAATGATCGCCACCCAATACAAAATGGAGTGATCGTTCTGCTTTGATATTGTTGTTCAGGTGAATATTCACATTTCCCAATGCATCAGTTACTGTGTCGCGGATTTCTTTGTAGAAAGGAGCCTGATAATAAACTCCGGTGGCAAAACGGAAACTGAAATCGCGTTTCCAATGTGGTAAAAACGAAACCGACATACGCGGACTTACTAATAATTCCTTGTTAAAAGTCCAGTAATTGGCACGCAAACCACCGGTAAAAGAAAATGACCCTGCATCTGAATTCCATTTATAAGTGTCCTGAAAGAAAGCTGTAGTACGCAAGGTGGACAATACATTGGAAGATTTCATATTGTAATATAAATCAACTTGATGGTCGTTGAAAGGAAGTGAATAACCGACAGAATCACGCCATTCCCATTCGCTGATTTTATCAGAAATAATTTCAGCCTGAAAATTTAAGCCCCATTTCATTTTATGATTATCTACATCATATTCACCCAAATGAGCAATATTGGCCACGGTTGCATTCAACTTATTACGTGCATGTTGCTGGTATTTACCAATACCCAAAGTTTCGCCGGTTTTATTTTCAGCTTTGAGGTCCAGTTTTACTTCACTCAAAACATATTCACCTAAAATATCGTAAGTTTCGTTCTCATTGGTATAAAAAGTGGATGCCAGTAAACTCAGTTTCATCCCTGTTATTGGTTTATAATTCAGGGTCAATGCACCAAATGAAGTTCTGAATATATCTTTTTCCTGTCCTTCGAAAAACACCTCCAGATTTCTGGCTGTTCTATAGGTCCCAAAAGGAGTTATACGATCTTCCGGTTTAAAATTAAAAATATTTTGGGAAAAATTACCCAAAAAGGTGAGCTCCCATTTTGGCTTCAACTGATAAGTCAGGTATGTCTGATAATCGATAAATGAAGGCTTGTACTCTCCTTTTGTATCGAGTGTTCCGAGTAAATATTGTGAAGTTTTATACCGAATGCCGTGCATTTGAGTAAATTTCTTATTAGAAGTTCCAATGTATGCCGAAGCACCAAGCAAACTTACCGAAGCGGTGGCTTCAAATTTAGTAGGCTTTTTGTAATTAATATCCAGCACCGACGACATTTTATCTCCGTATTTGGCATCGTAACCTCCAGCCGAAAAAGAAACATTCTGTACCATATCCGGATTGATAAAACTCAATCCTTCCTGTTGTCCCGCACGAATCAGCAAGGGACGATAGACTTCAATACCATTTACATACACGGCATTTTCATCAAAATTTCCACCGCGCACATTGTATTGCGAACTTAATTCGTTGTTTGAACTTACACCGGCAAAAGTAATTAAAAGCGATTCAATTCCTCCGGCAGCATTGGGCATAACGCGGAATTTTGTAGGATCAAGCAAGTCGAGGGTTGAAGTCTGACGACGTTGACCCAATACATTTACTTCACCTATTTGTTTTGATAAAGCGGGAAGTTCCACCGAAATTTGAATTACTTGTTGGTGTGGATGAATGGTGTGCTTGATTGTATGATATCCTAACATCGAATATACTATTGTGACTGAATCTTTCACATTCATTATCAACTCGTAATAACCGTTTTGATTGGTGGAAGTACCTACAGTAGTATTTTCAAAATAAACATTAGCAAGTTCAATTCCGCGATTATTGGTATCAATCACGTACCCGTAAACGCGCACTTTATTTTGTGCAGACACGCTCAATGAAAACAGTAAAATGCAAAGGATATAAAAAAGATTGTTCTTCATGCAAGGAAAATGTCGATTCAGGATAAAGGATTTTAACCTCTTTTTAACGGAAAAAGAAGAAGTTTATTTTATTTGATTGGATGGAATTGAGGACAAAGATACAACAAACAAAATTCATAATTAAACATGTATCAATTAGCTTAGCTGAAACTTCGATTTTTAAATTGAATATGTTGCTGAAATTTAAAGATTTATAAGAAAGGACATCGATAAATAACTTTTCAAGAATGATAATAAAACAAGTATCTATTTTAATTACATAAAAACACAGCACCTGGCAATTTCCTTCTGTATTGATTGAAACATACTAGGAATATAAAATTTTGTTCTGATTGAGAAAATATCACAAATCATATATTTAGACAAATATCTCCAACGGTTGGTTGGAGATATTTGTCTAAAAGTTATTCTGCATTGTACCTATAAAAAAGTTTCTAATTCTTTACACAACGAACAGAAAAACCATAATTTGCATAATAATTAGCCCGTTTGACATTACCAGTATAGTAGTTTATTTCCCTACCCCGACCGTCACCTGAAGTAGAACTCCACCAGTAACCATATTCATTTAACGATTTGTAAGACGAGCCATTGTATCGGTCACGCCAACCACCACCCATTGCAGTAAAACCTGTTTCGTTAGTAGCTTCGGTATTTGGATTTAGCCAATGTGCAAAACCTGTTTCTTTTAATTTACCTCCAGCCACACTTTCACCACCTAAAAAGTCAGTCAGGATTGTCCATTCAGCATCGGTAGGTACATGCCAACCGGTAGGTGCTAACTTTCCGGTATTTACTGTGTACCAATTATACATTGCCCCGTATGTATTTCCATAAATTATAACATCATTATTGTACCAACAATAACCGGCCGATGTTGCCAGTTGTCTCCAGGCCGTAGTATCTGTAACCAATTGAATGGATGTACCGTCGTTGTATCTTGTAGTTTTTAAATTTTCAACCATCCACACTTGTGAACCAATAGTAACTGTATGATAAACATTGCCATCAATATCCGTTAAAGTTCCTGTAAATGTTTTTAGAATTAATTCATCACCGTAGCTCGTACCCATACTATTGACAGCGTAAGCCCGCACATAATAAGTTGTATTTGCGGATAATCCGGTTAAAGAACTTGTAAACACCCCTTTTCCCGTAGAATTCGAAGTTTTAGTACTCAGTGCCGTTGTTGGTTTTGTAGTAGTGCTCCAACAAACACCTCGTGCCGTGATTGCATAACCGCCATCAGAAGTTATATTTCCCCCACTCGTTGCTGAAATTGAGGTTAAAACTGTTGCAACATTTGTACTAAGTGTTGGCAAACCGACAGAGGATGTTGTAAAACTCACTAAATTAATACCATAAGCCGTTCCTGCACTATTGGTTGCGTAAGCACGTACATAATAGGTGGTGTTTGGCGACAATCCTGTTAATGTGCTCGTAAATGTTGGATTGTCTGTGGGTTCTGATGTTTTTGTTAATAGGTTTGTTGTTGGATTTATGGATGTACTCCAACAAACACCTTGAGCAGTAATAGTAAGGTTGCCATCATCTGTAATATCGCCCCCACTGCTAGCAGTACTTGATGTTAAAGGGGTTGCTTTTATTGTGGTGATTGATGGTAATCCTGTACTACCTGCAGCAGTTGTTGTAAAAATTACCTGATCGCCATATACTGTTTCCACATTGTTTGTAGAATAAGCCCTTACGTAATACACCGTGCTGGCAATTAATCCAGTTATAGAGCTTGTAAATGTTCCTATTCCTGTACCGTCACTAGTTTTTGAAGATAAATCCACAGTAGGATTTTTAATTGTACTCCAACAAACACCGCGAACTTTAACCTGCTGATTATTCTTTGCAGTAATAACACCACCTGATTTCGCTGAGGTAGCAGTAATAGAGCTAACAGAGGTTGTCGTTAAAGTTACCGAAACATAATTGCTTGGAGCTAACTCATCCTCTTTAATACAAGAAGCAAAATATACAGTAACAAACAACATCAAAAAGTAGACACAAAATTTGGAGTCCAACATTTTGATGGTTACATTATTAAAATCATTAAATTTTCTCATAACTAAAATTATATTAGTAAATTAAGGATATTAAACTTAGCAAATACAAAACTAATATTCAAGCAGAATAGAATAATTATATCATTGAAATTTAGAACACTAACCCAACACCGCATGTTAACTCGAAATATTTAAATTTTATAGAAGAAACACCAAATGAGAAGGCACCGAAACCTTTATAAATAATTAATCCGGCATCAGTTTCGAGTCCTGAATAAGAATTTTTATCTCCTAAGTTGAATGTGGTAGTCTTCACAAGACTATCATCAGCATACTTATACAATCTAACTTTAGTAAAATGGTTGTAATAACCATACCCGGCACCTGCATAAAGCATGATTGGTTTAAAATTCAGCATCAAACCGCCGACAGCTGCAAAACGATTCGTATAGGTAACATTGGTAGTACCGACTGTATTATAATAATAGGTGCTTGGCAAAGTATTGATAGTGTAATCAACTTTTTGCTTCGAAAAGTTAGAAGTATACTTAGCATATATACCTATGGTTTTTACAATTCCAATTGTAAATGAGAATGCTAAACTATCAGCAGGAGTAGTTGTAGTTGTAGTAGTATTAGCTTTTTGAATCATTGGAAAAGAAAGACCTCCACCCAGATATAACCTTGTACGTTTCCCATTATCAGGCGTTAAACTGGCTGTCAAACCTTTGCCATTGCAATAGAGAGTTTCCTTATAGGTCTTATAACCTTTTTGACTTAGTGTGATGGCATCTTCTTTGTTCAACATGGTATAAATAAATGGCGTAGTCCCTTTTTCTTCACCATTAATCAAAACGGTTGCTCCACTTGGATTTGAAGATATGGTCTTATTTGAATAACAATCAAAAAGTCCAAAATATAAGTCAGAAGTTGATTCGCTATTAATTTCGATTTCTTGTGTATTCTTTTTAACTCCATTTGTCAAAATAAAACTATGTGTACCATAAGTTAGTTCAACAGTCGAAGGAGTTTTCCCCATAACTTTTCCATCTATATATAAATCAGCATTTGAAGGATTACTGGAAATATTGATAGATTTGCTGGAACTGGAGGTCTCGTTTAATGGTTTTTGGGCAAAACTCAAATTAAAATTAGTCTCGCCACCCGTTTGCGCTATTGTTACAGTACTCTCGGCATTTTGCCCGTTTTGTTCAATGCGTAAGTTGTGGCTGCCAAAGCCTAAAGTACCACTATAGGGGGTTTGACCTGCCATTTTACCGTCGATGTAAAGATTGGCTCCAATTGGATTAGAACTAATAGTTACATTCTGAACGAGTAAGGGTGTTTTATTTGAATCTATTAAGCCATTGGTAGACTCCATAAAGGCCTGTTGGGCAAAGGTCAATATAAAATTGGTTTCACCAGTTTGATCAATATATACCGTTTTTTCTACCTTTTCCATACCTTGTTCTACGCGTAATATATGGTTACCAAGAGTCAAAGTTCCACTGTACGGAGTTATACCTATCACATTGCCATCGATGTAAAGTTTGGCACTGCTGGGATTAGAACTGATGCTAACTGCACGTTCATTTGAAGGGGTTTGGTTTACAGCGGTAGTTGTAGATTGTGAATCAACGGTACCAGGTCCGCTTGAAAGTGTTTCAATCAACTCTGTACTTTTTCCATCGGTAATCGTTACCGTTTTGTTCACAGTTGCATAACCAGACTTGTTAAGTTGTACGATGCAGTCGCCTATCGGAAGATTGTATACAGTATTCGGAGTGGTACCGTATTCTTTGCCATCAATAATTATACTTGCACCCGACGGGTCGGTCATCACATCTAATGAACCGTAAATAGGTACGGGTTGTAAATCAATTGTGTCTTTTGATCCTGCCACCACATTCACGTCTTGCTTGGCCGGTCTGTGCTTATCACGGCGTGCTTCGAATGAATAAATTCCGGCATTCAGTCGCTGTTGCAAAGTACCGGTTCCTTTATATTGGTTGTTGATATAAAGCTCAGCATTGGCAGGTGCATTGATAGTTATTTCGGCAAAGTTGGGTTGAAGTACAAAATTAAGCGGTGTAGTTTGTCCATCAATTACCGTTACTTTTTGTGTAACAGGCTGGTACATTTCTTTCACTACTTGCACTGTGTATATACCACTTGATAAAGCTTCACTTTGAAAAGGAGTAGTTTTCATTTGTGTTTTTCCATCCACAATTACTTTTGCTCCCGATTCCGGTTCACTGTTTACTGAAAAGAATCCAAATGCAGGTTTTAATTTTACATTGACCTCTTTTTTAGTATCTGTTATCTCTATTTTTCCTGCTTCGTTATGATAGAGTGCCATTTCGACGCGGTAAGTGTAAGTTCCTGGCTTTACCTTAGCTTGATACATTCCACTTTTTACAAAATTTTCATTCAAATAAATCATCGCATCTTTAGGTTCCGGATTTATAACCAACCATTGACTGTTCATTTCATCCACCACAGTTGTTTCAACCCTACCGGTTATCAAAACCAATTCATATACTGTTGCTTTTTCAATTGGTATAGTAAATGGATAATCTCTTATCATCCCCAATTGAGGATGCGTAATCGTAATTCGCTTAGCTCCATAAGGGACATAAACCCATATCTCTGAATTCTTTTGTACTGTCTTGACAATACCGGTCATACCACAATCGAATGAAAAACCGGTTTGCGTAGTAACTACCTTAATAATTGCACTCACATCACCATTCTGATCTTTTAAAGGCTCAGTGACTCTCGCATCTAGGTCATTTTCCAACTTGCGAAAGGATTTTACGGCAATTTCGGCAAATAAGTTGCCTATCATGGCAACAAACAGTAGGGTTGTAAAGAACTTTTTCATGTTATATCGCTTATTATTTGTTTTTTATATATTTTGTCTAATGCATTTTTTAATAACAATATCAATATATTACCTTTGCTGTTTTTATTCAAAAATCAGATAATCCATAAATACTCCCATCAGGATTCTTTTCAGGCTGCCAGGTGCGAACGTGAATTTGGGGTGCTATGGAATCGGTAAAATCAATCAGTAAAAATAAATAGCCGGAATCACCGTAATTGGTTGAGAAATAGTCCTGTTTTATCTGGATGCCATACACATTAGTCGCATTCACTTTACCCGAACGTTTTACGATGTTGTCGGCAAAACGCAAATTGATAAACTCATTACTGGCAAACGAATACTTTAGTTTTTTTATATACTCAGCCTTAGTCTGTTTGTTGTATTTCACAATACTATTATTCAAATACTGAAACTCTGGTGAATTATTTACTTTGGTTATTCTACCTGTAATTATTAGTGCATCGTCCGAAAATATTTTTTCAATATAGTCCAGACGCTTTAGTGCATAAGCCGTTTTGTAATTCTCCATAAAATTCATCAACTGCATACGGACTTCTTCACTCCAGGTGTCATTGGAGGCAATATCGTCTACAGTTTTTTTGGATAGACCGAATGTTAGGTTACTTATTTTATTGTCCTTGTCGAAATAAAATACGACATCTTCAACAAAAGTTCTGTTGTTGGATTTAAAGTTAAAACTCATAGGAATAGAGCGACAAATTACTAAATCACCAAATTTATAATACTTCAAATCAACAACTTTAAGTATTTGTACATTACCGTATTGCAATAAACCTTGAAATATGGCGAAGCCTTCCGGGGTGAATTGAGATTCAACATCAGTATATTTTTTAGTTGAAATTGCTGAAATAACTTTCTTCATTATCGACTCTTTATCTCCGACCTCGGTAAGAGGGCGCACAGACCCAACGCTATTCATCTGTTTAGTTGGGATAGCTTGAATAATTGAATTAGAAGTTGGAGCAGTAGCCGATGCTGCTGTAGATTTAGATGCAGCTATAGATGAGGTAATAGTTTGGATGGCAGCCTTCGACCCTACATTTATATAACTATTTTTGTATAGAACTTCTGGAAGTTTCTGCATCACGTCTCGAAGTTCCAAATCTATATTGGCTTCACCCTCGAAAACATATTCAGATTTTAAACGGATTTCGGCACCAGTTTGCGTTTTGGGTAATTCTAACACGCCCAGTCCGTCCTTAGCGCTGACAATATTCGACCAATCCTGACCGCCCCAGTAGGTATAATCAAAATTATGAATCGGTTCGTTTTTATATCTTATATCGAGAATGTAATTGGAATAGCTGTCATAATATTCAATCTGGTCAATTTTGACGGACAAATTAGAAAAAATCTGATTTATTTGCATTGGAATCCAGGTAATTAGCAATTCATCTTTGCCTGATTCTGATTTCATTTTAATTTCCGAAGCTTCAGGATGACTTCTCAACAAGGTCTGCGACCAATAAAAATAACGCAAGGCATCGGCAATCTGTAGATTTTTTAAGGCCACTTCTGCATTCTCTGCCAATTCGATAATTTTATTTTTGCGTGACTCGAATATCTTAGCCAATTCACTCCGTTTTACATACCGAAATACTTTTGCATCGGGTTCATTCTGTACTACCACACGCTCTGTATTTTTAAGTGTAGCATTCGAATAGGTTTTTACTACATCGCTCCATGTTCTCTTAAAATCGTCGTTCGTTTCAATCGTTTTTCCTTCGGTTGTATTCTCAACCTGAGTTGATATTTGTCCAATAAGATCTGCTAATGCAGCCTGATCGGCCGTTTTAATGGTTGAACCCGTGCCTTCTCCCCATAAATAGGTTTCACGGTCGGCTTTGATAGATTCAATGCTTTGAGCAGATATGGTATTTTGTAATCCACTCAAAATAAACAAACTGGAAACAACTAATAGAATTCTTTTTTTACACATATTACGTATGTTAATTGAAAATTGAAAATTAATTACCGTCACTTACACTCATGATGCCTTCTACCTGACCTTGACGTATTTGAAAAACTGTCCATTTATTTCCGGCATCATCTCGCGGAATATAAAAAGTATCGGTCAATTCGTTGTTATTATACACACGAACTACTGCTTTAGAGCGCGAAAGATCACGACTATTATTCTTGCCACTATGTGTGAAATCATGAACATAGCATGTATATACAGCATTATTGTCCATTTTATTTATTGTAATGGTTTCTGCACCATATCCATTCTGATCGTCACGATCGAGTTGTGCACTTCCATCACTGGTTGCTCTGCTGTTGTGATACGAGATATGATAACCGCCTTCTTTCACCAAGTGCAAATCCAGATCGGCAGGTGATTTATCCCAATCAAGTACAATACGAAGCGCACCAAGTTCTGTTTTCGGGCATACCGAAAAGCGGTTAAAAAATAGGGTTTCAGCTACCAGTTCAAATTCATAGACTGCTGACACATAGTCTTTTTTGCTAAATCTGAAAGCATATTTTCCATCTTTTTGTTTGTCAAACAGTACTTTCCCGCTTAAATCGGAAGTGAAATCACCCACTCCTTGAATGGAAATAGAGGCTTCACTGACTGGCAAACCGGTTTTTGCATCAAAAAATCTCAATGTCAGTTTGCCATCGATAGTTTCGGTTTCAGTGTCTTCCAATACATCCAACATTTTTTTGTATTGTCCCGATACGCACAATGGTAATGCCATCAAAAAAAGAAGAGTACAAATTAGTTGTTTCGTTTTCATAAGTCAAATTGTTTTGATAAGTAGTTGTGTTTACTAAAAAACCTCTTATAAATCTAAATATCAGCAATATATTTAAATATGCATTTGTTTCTATTTATTCGTTGGAAATTCCGTCTTAATCCGTGTAACTAATTTATTATCAACCAATGCACCGTCAACCAGCACGCACCCAAATCGAAAAAATCCACTTTCGCGATTCAGCGTAATCATTTTATCCTGATACCGATCACCTACTTTTTTTACTTTCAAAAATTGTTCTTTGAGTTGTGCCGACAATTGGCGGTATATATTGTTAACCAACGCATACCAAAGACCATCCACTGAACTCGAACCCGATTCTTTATATCCGGTTGTATCAGCCATACATTCGGTTATCGGTTCATAAAATATTTTATATTGGTCGGTATTAATTTTACGATCATCAAAAAAGGTTTCTTTACTTAACCATCGGTTGTTACTGACAATGTAAGTCAACTTTTCTGTATGGCCATTTTCTTTTCCTGAGTAAAACAATTTGTTTTCAAGTAAAATTTTATTGATAATTTTACGACTTCCATCAGTTTCATTTTCTTTGTAATAAATTGATACCGAGCTATTCATATTAACCCGGTTATCACAAATCACAGTTGTAGAATCAACTGTCATAAACAATACAAACTCTCCGCTCTTAAGCCAAATTGAGTCAGAAACTTTCAGCCCGGCAACGGGCAAATTACAGCTTGTTTTCAATTCGCAAAGTTCTTCATAGTTTGAAGAAATTTGTTCACCGTTAGTGTCGTTGAAAAAATCACTCATGCCTCTTGCCAGACCCTTACGTAATGCCACCATAGAAAGTGCCCTAACGTAAGCTTGATGATATGCAGTTGCCGAATCGGTTCCTGCATCCGAAATGCCAATGAATGATGAAGAAATATTCCTGAAAAAATTACAAGGCAGCGACGATTTTAAAGGTATTATTGAAGTTGTCAATTCTTGATTGGGCGTTAACATTTTATCCACTATTTCCGTCTGTTGCGATTGTGAAAAAAGCGATGAGAAAGAAATCAGTAGTACTACAAAAAAAGTCAGTAAAAAGCGTCGCATAGACATTTTCAATTAAAAAATGATAATAGGAAGAGACAGATTGTATAGATCTGCTCTTCCTGATTTCAAAAAAATAGAACTTGTTCGGTAAATACAAAAATGTCAACTAATCATGAAAGCTTTGGTACCGATTTGTGTCAATTTCCTGTCTTTCCCATTTCTTCATCGAAAGTTTTTTTGAACTTTTCGTAATTGTAGTCCACCTTCAACATTTCGTTGTTGGTCATTTTGTTGTTAAGCGATTGTAAAATTTCGCTGCCGCCCAATTCCACACAAACATAGGATTTGAACGTTCCAGCTTTGGTTTGCATCATCTTTTCACAAACCACAATGGTTCCGGCAAGCGATTGATTAACCACTTCGCGGCTCACACCTTCGTAGTTTTTCATCAATTCTTCTTTGTTGTTGTAATTACCCGATTTCACATAATTGTCGGTTACTGCTTTAACTACGGTATTGATGGCTGCTGCCAATCCTGCACGTGCTTCGCTCATTGATTTTTTCTTAGCGGTCATTTGGTCCATGCTTTCGCCAATGGCAGAATAACGGAAAGCCTTTGCATTGCTTTGATACTCACTGCCAGAACAAGGGGTTAGAACCTCTACTTCGCCAGAATCTTTCGGCGTTACTGCTTTGCTCGTCTTGCACGATGACATCATCATGGCTACTGCTCCAGCGAACAGGAATAGTGTTGAAACTCTCAAAAAATTTGTTTTCATAATTGTTTTGTTTTAAAAATTAATAATTGGAAAAATTATAAACTTATAGTTGAATATTTGATTTTGGTAAAATACTATTTCTCCTTCATTTTTACAATATCGGTTGTCTATCCAAGGCCAGACTGGATGATTTCATTTTCAAATTTCAAATTTCAATTCAAAATATCCTTACCAACATTGACAGTAGCCTGCGAATGATCAGTAGCATAATCAAACATTAAATTACCATTTTTCATTAGCATTTTTATGAAATTCAGATTGTACCACACCACCATTTTGCCAACTTTTATACCCGACAAAACATCAATTCTTAAATCATTTCCCGGCAATTCAGCAATGGCGATTCTACTATTATTCGTTATTTTCACTTTGTCGAATGAAATATCCTTGCCATTTACTGTCTGAATGGTAATAATTCCCTTTGAATTTTGCACAAAATTGATCATTCCCAGATTTTTATAAATATTGGGACAAGATTTTTTGAAACCGGGATTGTTCTTATCCAAAGCTTGTTGTGTTTGCAATCCGGTAAGGCTCAATCCCATAAACTTCACAATACGGATTGCAGCAAACAAACCTGAAATGGCACGATCGGCCTGCTGAGCTATAAATTTATCACCTTCAATGCGTAACAAATCTGTTACATCAACTGATGCTCCTGCTGCGAAAGCAACAGGTTTATCGTTCCCCGCCAGGGCCAAAGCATTATTGGTCATTCCCGAATAGATAATACTGCCTTTATTGTCCACAAACAATCCTTGCATTTGCTCTTCAATCTGTTCATCGGCATGTTTGGTTTCGTTTTTTTGTCCATTGACATCAAACGTAACAGAGAAAGCTGTAGAAGCACTTTTTGGCAAGGTTTCGAGACCGCCGCGGTTGAGCCACATCAAATTACCAGTGGGTGAATAACAAGCCATAAAAAGGTCGGCAGTACCATCGGGAGCTGAAATATTCTTTCCGGCGAATTGTATAGCACCTGTAAAAACACCGGCAACAAGCACATTTCCGGAAGGTGTCGTTTCAACCGACATGCCAACTGCATTTCCACTAGCAGAAATGGCTTTTGCCCAAACCGGTTGCCCACTTTTATTCATTTTTATTACAAAACAGTTATTTGTATTGGCTGTTCCCGAAAGCGACAACGAACCTAACTGAACAGGTTTTGAGAAATATCCGACCAAAACCGTATTGCCATCATCCAGTAATTTACTGTTTTTTCGACTACTTCCTTTGTATAAACCTACATTTTCAGCTAGTTGCCATTGTTTTTCTAAATTTATATCTTCTGCGGTATTGTTATTTATTTCGTACACTTTTGGCGATACTGATTTATATTGCGGCATGGCCATCCCGGCAGGAGCATTGATATAGGTAGGATCGGAAACCACGTAACGATTATTTTTATAAACCAAATAATCACCGGTCTGTGCTGAAGTAAATTCAACTGCCGAAGCCATGTGTTCCGGATATTCCAATCCAACAACTTGTAATCCCAATATTTCACGTACTAAATAAGAAAACAACACGGCTCTATCTTCGCAATCACAAAAAGGATAATAAAAAACTTCTTCCGCAAAAAAAGGTTTTTCACGTCCAAACTGTTCAGGATCGGTCTTATAGGCGAAAGCCGTTTGAACAAAATGAAGTAGAAAATTGACAGCTTTCAATTCGTCCATTTCGGCGGTAAGTGGTTTCAAAGCTGCAGCCAGAGATTCTTTGGCCTGAACTGAAACTGCAGCATTCAAATATACATTTATATCGACCAATGGATAATCTTTATAAAAATCAATCAAATCGGGGTCGTAAACCAAATTGACATTATAGGGCTTACCATCGAATTCAAATGAAAGAATTTTTTCTGTTTTACGCCCACCAAAATTAACCGGTGAGGAAATATTGAAATCCATCTTGCGTCCTGCTGCATTGAAATCTTTGTCGTAAGTTGCGTAATTTGTTCCCTGCAACTTTGGGAAAATATAATAATTAATGCCATTCAGGGTCAGATAATTGACCAGATATATTTGTTGCACTGAAGGAATCAACAAGGCTATTTCAGAATTCTGGAATGCTACACGAACACCATAACCCGACCTGACCAACATAAACCAGGTTATTAATCTTGCCGTATTTACATTGCCAGGATAGACACTTTGTGCAAATTGTTGTACCAATAAAAAATATCCATAATCGTTTATATTCAAATCGGCTTTGGCTTGCAAGAGTTTTTCAACCGCCGGAGTATAATTGGTTGCACTCGCTTTTTCCCAGAAGGAGGCGATTGCCTCTTGAGTGACAGCAGATAAATTGCATTGCGCCATTGCAGCATCGTAGGGTATTGAAAATGAACGTCCATAAAATTTGAGAATAGTCATACGAGCATTCGTAATTGCTTCAGCAGGTTTACGAATCGGATCAACCGACTGCGGAACAGGTGGCTCTGTGATTGTAACAGCTGCGCCAATAGGTTTGATAGCCGGAGCCTCTGCAGCTGTATTATTTGGTTTTGGAGCTACTGTACATGTCGGCACCGTTTGAGGTTTTGGCTTTTGAATAACTTTTTTTCCTGAAAAGACAGCAAAATTATCCCACTCTTTTCTTAAATACTCTGTCCATTCCTTATCGCGCTTGCTGACATAATCGGCATATTCTTTTTGCAAGCGATTAAGTCCTTCTTTCTGTTCATTGGCAAACTTGTTCATGTTTGCCTGTTCTTTTTTCTGATATTCTTCAAAAGTTTGTGCTGACGCAAAACAAAAGAAAAATGAAAACATTGTCAAAAAATAAACTCTAAGCTTTTTCATAATTCAAATAATTAAGATTATTATTTAATCTGTTCTATGACAACATAAAAAAATAGAAAGGTGGAAATAAAAAAAGCTTCTAAAGACGAACTATGCCGCCTTCTAAAGCTATTCTATCTTTTTTTTAAAAAAAATCACAACAATATTGTAAAGTGTTTTGATCATACATCAAAAATGAGAAAAATTAGACACTAGTAGTTAAGTCTACACCATTTTCAAAGGAAAAACGCATCAGATATAATATCAGCGACAAATTTACAAAAGATTTTTAATTATTACATAAAAAAACGCATTATAAAATTATTTTTTATTTAGGAACTTAATACTTTATTATCCAAAGTGGGCAATAAACCCTATAATTGTTCAAAATAAACGCATATATACAATACAACATGTAAAATAATCGAACATTTATTTTGGATGAAGAGATATAATGACTCGAAGAAGCTAAACAGGTTTTGTAGTTTATTGATTCTTGTTATGATTTTATCTCATATACAAGCAGCTCATCAAGGATATTGGAATTGTCAATTTGAGTCATAAGCGATTGAATTATCATTTCCTTAGTACAAAACTAATAGAAGCAAACTGAAAATTCAGATTTGGAAAGTTCATTCAGCGAAACTCAATAGGAATAAGAAAGCAAGTGGTAAGTAGAAAAGAATTTACAAACGAATATCAATACAGAAAAGTGCAAATAATTAACCTTACAGCATTTAGTTCTTTAGAGAATCGACTATCGTTGGAAATCTGGAACCCTATATGTAATCTTTGAGAGTTCTACCAGCAGTTCTTCCACAGTAGGAATAATTACATCGTTGATTATCCAACTATTTTCGGTAACCAGTATTTTTAATTCAGCATCTTGTACAACTACATATCCGGCACGTGCTAGGGCACGTAGTGTCCAATACATACGGGTTTTATCGCCAAAAACCCAAACACTTTTAGTCATGGGATAATTCATCGAAAAATTACCATTGGCAGCATTGAACACATAGGATTTACTTTGAAAAGCATGATTAAAACTACCGTTGAACACCATATCTTCAGGGACACCACATTCCACACCACGGTCGGAGCTGATTAGCCAAATGCGGTCGGCAGCTTGCAAAGCCAAATCCAGTTCATGAGTTGAAAGCAGAATTGCTTTTTGCGTTTTGTGAGCCAGTTTATGCAATAACAACATTATTTCCACCCGGTTCGGTAAATCGAGATGCGCAGTAGGTTCATCCAGTAAAATAATGGGCGTATCCTGAGCCAGAGCTTTTGCTATCATAGCTCGCTGACGTTCACCATCAGAGAGTTCACTTAAATAACAATTGGTTTTATGTCCCAGATGTACCATTTCGATGACTTCATGAATAAATGCATCATCTTCCTCACTCATATTTCCCCACCAGGGCGTGTGTGGATGCCGGCCAAGAGAAACAATATTGTAAACGGTTGCATTTTCAATATCTACACGTTCGGTCAACACCAGCGAAATCAACAAAGCTTTTTCGTGCTGCGATAGTTTCGCAGATTCATCACCGTCGATAAGTGTTTTTCCGGATAAAGGTTTTTGCAAACCAGCCAAGGTTCGCAACAAAGTTGATTTTCCACTTCCATTCGGGCCAATCAAACACACCAACTCACCGGCACGCAATTTTAGTTGCAGATCGGGCTGAATAATATCGATTTTTCCTCTTTTGGAATAACCGATGGTCAAGTTTTGAGTTGATAGAATTGCCATGTTTTCAGTTAACAGTTGTCAGTAAACAGTTATCAGTTATCTATTTTTCACTTATAACTGTTTACTGATAACTGAAATTATTTTCGCTTCAATATAATCCAGATAATTATCGGTGCCCCAAACAAAGCACTGATGGTATTAATCGGCAAAGTATAAGTCGGCATTTGCGAAATAATATCGCAAATCAACAGCAACGAAGCTCCCAAAAGTACACAGGCCGGTAATAATATTTTATGAATGGACGTGCGAAATAATCCACGTGCGATATGAGGAATAGCAACTCCAACAAATGCAATTGGGCCGGTAAAAGCGGTAATACCACCTGCCAAAAGTCCGGTTGCTAATACAATAATAAATCTTGTTTTTACAATAGAGATACCCAATCCACGTGCATAATTTTCACCCAGTAAAAGTCCGTCGAGTTTCTTTTGTAAATAGAATGCAAAACCTAATCCCACCAAAACTACCGGCAATAAGACTTGCATATAATTCCATGTTACTGCACTCAAACTGCCGAAAGTCCACATAACGAATAGTTTGATAGCATCCGGATTACTGAAATTCTGCAACACGCTCACCAACGAACCGGCTATGGTACCGAACATAATACCCACGATCAACAACGAAACGGCATTATTTACTTTAAACGAAACGCCTACTACCAGTACCAATACAATAGATGCACCAATTATGGCTGCCACAATCAAAGCCCAGCCACTACTTACAAAAGCGATGGGTAAAAAAGTTGCTGCCATCATTACCAGAGCCACACCCAGACTTGCTCCCGAGCTAATCCCCAAAATATACGGATCGGCCAATGGATTGCGAAAAAGTGTCTGCATCATCAATCCTGCCACCGACAAGGAAGCACCAGCCAAAATAGCCGTAATGGCTTTTGGCAAACGAAAGTTCAGCAAAATCTCCGAGTTAATTCCATGCGTTCCGTTTCCAAAAAACACCGAGACAATCTCACTCAACGATATATGAATACTTCCCCAGGCCAGATCGGCGAGGAAAAGGCTCAAAGTCAGGAGCAAAAGAGAGAGGAATAACATGAAACGGCGATTCTTCAAATTATCTTTTTATATAATTAATAATTTCACCTTTTCAAATACATCTTGTCGGAAAAGGTAAAAATTCCGGATGAAAATATACCATAATACTGAAGAACTTTTAATTATCCTTTACACAACGAACCGATCTTCCATACAATTTACTGTCGTAATCCTTATGCGCAGTGGTATTATCGTAGCTCATATACCAGAACCAGACAGTTCCGGTAGAACTACTATTCTCAGTTGAACTCCACCAGTAAGCTTTGTCACCTAGACTACCGAAAGCACCATTCGGGTCACGTGCACCACCCGGAAGAGCTGAGAAACCACTTGTATTAGTTGAACCGGTATTAGGGCTTTTCCAATGAGTCATACCTGTTTCTTTTAATTTAGCAGCAGCTACACTTTCACCGCCTAAAAAAGTAACGAGCGTTGTCCATTCGGCATGCGTAGCTATATGCCAACCTGCAGGAGTTATATTACGGAGATCGTTTACGGCAGCCCAATTGTAAAGTTTCCCATATATTGTGCCATTCGCAACATCGTTGTTGTAATCGCACCAGGCACCAAAGGTAGCCTTACTCCATGCGGTAGAATCGGTAACGTTACTAATACTTTCACCGGTGCGATACTTGGTGGTTTTAAGGTTTCCCGCCATCCATGTTTGGGTACCAATGTTTACAGTCTGATAAATATTGCCATCAATATCAGTAACCGGACCTGGCGTTGAAAATATGATAGCATTGCCATATCCGGTACCTGTTGAATTGGTTGCATAAGCACGCACATTATAAGTTGTTCCTGAAGTCAGTCCTGTTATAGAACTCGTAAAAAAACCTGTACCGTTACCGTCAGAAGTTTTGCCATCAGCTATAGTAGGATTTGTTGATGTACTCCAACAAACACCACGTGCAGTAATACTGGCACCACCATCGGAAGTAATACTGCCACCCGATTTTGCTGTACTTTCGGTAATTTCACTAGCATTGGTGGTCGTTAAAACAGGCGGTAAATTTGTCTTTTCTTTCGAATCGCACGCTGTAAAAACCAGTAAAAAACCAAATAACACAAAAGAGAAAAACCATGTCTTGTTGTTTTTTTTCATAATAGTCATTTTAAAGGTAAATTCTTAAAAAGTATTTTGAGAATAAAATGGTCTGATCATTTTGAATAAGAACTACAAAGATAAAAAATATTTTACAATTACTGTTTATTTTTGACTGGTAACTGCTCACTATAAACCAACTTGTATCCTGGCAAAATCTCCGGATGCAAAATGGCAATCACATCCGCCAGCAATAAATCGGGTCGAGCAACGGCACTTTCCCAGAAATCGTTGGCAGTGGAAGGCAACATTCGTTTATTGAAATTATACACTTTACCAGTCTTAACCGGATTGAAAAGCGCATGTTTTGAATCGGCTTTTACCAAATCGTCGATAGAATTAAAACTACAATTCAACCAAACATCCGTTTTTGAAAAGTTTTTCAATACCATTTCCACGTTCAAGGGCAGGCTACCGGAAGTGGTATCATTGGCAAAATAATATTTGGCTCCCGCATCGGCAAACAGTTTTCCCATAAAACTTCTTCCTGCAGGCATATACCAGGTACCACGAAAGTTAGAACCGGCCATGATATTGGGTTTATTCTTTACTGCTTTTGCTTTATCGCGAATGTCATTGTAACGTTTTTCTACAGAATTGAAAATACTGTCTGCCATTTTTCCTTTGTTGTAAAATGCACCCACAAACTTTATCCATTCGGCACGTGCCAACAGCGAAGTTTCCATCCATTCGTTGTTGAAAAGTACAGGTATTCCGGCTTGCGAAACACGTAAGGCATAAGGGTCATTCTGATTGTAGCCACTCATCATTACCGCTTGCGGTTTTAGCTGCATGGTTTTTTCCACATTGATATTAAAGGCATCACCTAAATCGGCTATCTGCCCAGCTCCCACCCGTCTTCTGACAGTTGAATTATAAATAATATCGGGAGAGCAAACGCCGGAAATCGTTTGAATTTCTCCAAGCAAACTCAGAAACTCAAAATGTGTAACTGAGGTAGCTACGAGCGATTGCAATGGAATTTTCACTTTAGTTCCATTGACAGGCGTTTTTATCGTTGAATCTGTTACCAGATAATATCGCGCATATTCGGTTCCTTTTACCCATGGGCTATATACGACTACTTCTTTGTAATGGGCATAATAACGAATTGAAAATCCTTTGGAATATTTCAATGACAGGGAATCGGTGGTTTTAGCATTTTCCGAATTTGCTTTTTTTGAAGTACACGAAAAGAAAAGACTAAATGTCAGTAACGTAAGTATGGAAAAGTGTTTCATATTTAATCTTATAACGCAGAGAACCGCGAAGTTTTTAATTTCCGCGGTTCTCCTAAGTAAAATTGCGGGTATTATTTCCGCAAAGATAATAGTAAAATTGCAATCCCGATAGCTATCGGGAGTAAATGATTAAATTGTAAATTCTTTAATGTCCTCCTGAAGGAATATTTTGTTTTGTATTGGATGATTCCGGTTCTCTTACAAACATCCAGAAAATTATTGAACAAGTTACCAGCCCGCCACAAAAGATATACAACAATTGATGGTTGCCGGTTTCTTTAATAATGTTGGCAACACCGTTACTCATCATTTGAGGCAACACCACGGCCAGATTAAATACACCCATAAACAAACCCATTTTAGCCGGGTTTACCCTTTCGCTCATAATGGCAAACACGATAGAAATGACTGCCGACCAACCGATGCCTACTAAAAACATACCGATATAAAAATCCAATTCCACCCGACTGAAATAAGCTACATAAAAATAACCGACTGCCGAAAATGATAAAGCACCAATATAGGTCTTAACCCGGCCAATATTCTTTGCAATTGCCTGTAAAATCAAAGGAAAAATAGCACCTACTAAATTCAGAATAAAGAATCCCAGAGAAACAATATTACCGATCGAAGCTGCAGCAGTTTGAGTCTGACCGGTCAGTTTTTCGGCAAACCAGTTAGCAGTAATTCCTGTGACATTCATATTTGGCATGATTTGATTTTCGATAAAAAAACCGGACATGATGAACATACTCTGGAAAGCCACCCAGGTAAAAGAGTGTGCCAACATAATTTTTTGAAACTCGTTTTTATTGCTTGGATGCTTTAATCCCTGAACAATATTGACAATACCAATTACGACTGAATAGCTCAAAGCACCTATTAAAACCGGATTATGCCAGGCAGTTAATGCTTCGGTAAAAAAATGAAAAAACAAACTGAATACACCAAAAACGAGGAAACCGTATAGTGGATAAATTTCTTTGAATATCTGCCAAACGCCAAACTTTTCTTGATTTTCGATTGCTGTTTCTAGTTCCTTCCTTTCCTGAATAAATAAAATAGGGAAAACCGCGGTTATAAATACAATCACCGCAGCAATGTATAACAACAATTCATTTCCGAAAACCATGGAAAGAAAGTAGGCAAAAACTCCGAAAAAGCCCGATATAATCTGCATCCAAACATAACCGGAAGTACGAACTTTGCCTTCCGGAGTTAAGTCGGCAATGATAGATCGTGCCGGATTAAAGGTTACATTGACTGACAAATCAAGAAACAAAGCGATGACAGAAGCGATTAATATAATGTCGGTAATACCGGTAACTTTGGAGATTCCACTGATATTAGGCAAAGCCAGAAAAGCGATCGTACTCACCATTCCACCTATCATAATGAAAGGACGACGACGTCCACCCATAAACCAAACATTATCGCTCAACATACCGACAATGACTTGACCGAAAATTCCGGCAATAGGTCCGGCCAGCCACACAAAAGCCACATCGTGAATGTCTAATCCGTATTTATTCGACAATATCCAACTTAAAGCTGCAATTTGAGTTGACAAAGCAAATCCTACTGCCGTGGCAGGTAATCCCAATAACGCCAGGAAGGCGTTATTCATTTTCTTCTGAATGTTTAGCATAGTATTAAATTCTTTTGCGGTAAATAAATCGACTTTATTGAAAAATTAGACAATTTTATTAATTTCCCACGAATTAAATGAAGATTTATCTCACAAACAGCTAAATTAAAATTGCAAACGTTTGCTGAATTTGCTTCGAGTAACTTTTCCAAAGTTTGGAACTTTGGAAAAGTTATATTGACTAAAGATTCTTGTTTATTTCCTCAATATATCCCAACAACTCTTCCTTTCCGAGATATTTTTCGGACGAAGTAAGGAAAATCGGCGGTAATTCTTCCCATTGTTCGGCTAATTTATCTTTATAAGCCCTGATATTATCAACTCCTTTTACATGCGAAAGTTTATCGAGTTTGGTAAACACTATAGCAAATGGAACGTCGTTCTCGCCCAACCATTCCATAAATTCAAGGTCTATCTTTTGTGGAGTGTGACGACTGTCAATTAGCACAAACAAGCAAGTCAGTTGTTCGCGATTGAGGGTATAATTCTCTATTATCTCCTGCAATTTTTCGCGCATTGCTTTACCGGTTGTGGCATAACCATAACCCGGCAAATCGACCAGATGCCAGTTTCCGTTAATCAAAAAATGATTGATCAACAAAGTTTTTCCGGGTTTGGATGAAGTCATTGCCAAATCCTTACGGTTGCAAAGCATATTAATAAGCGACGATTTGCCCACATTTGAGCGACCGATAAAAGCATATTCCGGCAATTTGCTATCGGGACATTTCAGATAATCAGTATTGCTGATTATAAATTCTGCAGATTTTATTTCCATAATATTTACAAGGATAAAGTTTAAAAGTTCGAAAAGTATAGTTAATGCAATTCACCCAAATTTCATTCACCTTTAGGGATTAGGTTTCTTAGTGGTTGGCTTGAAATCATCCACATACCCATAAAAGTGATGAATCCATTTATCATCAACAATTCATAACCCAAAGGATAATTGAAAAGTTCGGTACTCAATAAATTTAATCCGAAGCATAAAAAAGGTGAAGCTACTGCTATGACAGGTACAAACTTATCATACGGCTGACGTTTGGTAAACAGACCAAAAGTGAACATTCCCAACAGTGGTCCGTAGGTGTATGAGGCAATTGTATAAATGGCATCAATAACACTTTTATTATTTAATTCTTTAAATATAAGCATAATCCCCACAAATAAAACTGATATGCCAATGTGTGTATTCCGTCTTTTCCGTTCAGCATCCTTAGGTTTCATGTGTTGTACGCTCAAAATATCTACTGAAAATGAAGTGGTAAGCGATGCCAATGCTGAATCGGAACTTGCAAAAGTAGATGCAATAATGCCTATTACAAAAAGAAACGTTACCAACGGTCCTAAATAGAAGGTGGCAAACAATGGTAATATATCGTCAGACAAAGCAGGCAAAGCTATATTCATTTTCGCCGAGAGCATAATCAACATGGCTCCCAAAGTCAGAAATAACAAATTCAGCGGTACAAAGAAAATTCCGTACCAATACATGTTTTTCTTAGCATCCTTGAGGTTTTTGCATGTCAGATTCTTTTGCATCATGTCCTGATCCAGACCTGTCATCACGATGGCAATAAATATCCCACTAAAAAACTGTTTGAAAAAGTTTTGTTTGCTATGCCAATCATCGAACACAAATATACGCGAATGTCCGCTATTTATCAACGTAGTAGTAAATTCACCGAAATTTAAATCCAACTGTTTCGAAACCTGAAAAACCAGAAGTACCAAAGCTGAAATCAAACAAATGGTTTGCAGTGAATCCGTCCACACTATCGTTTTAATCCCACTTCGATGGGTATAAAGCCAAATTAAAAATAAGGTTACGGAAGCGGTTACAATAAAAGGAATATGCCATGCATCGAAAATGACATGTTGTAAAATTAATGTTGCCAGATATAATCGAACGCCAGAGCCAATGGTACGTGAAAGGAGAAAAAAAGAAGCTCCCGTTTTATATGAGTATTTCCCAAACCGTTGTTCCAAATAAGTATAAATACTGGTCAAATTCAGTTTATAATACAGCGGAAGCAGTACATTGGCAATAACCAAATATCCAAAAAAGAATCCGAAAACGGTTTGCATATAGGTAAAATCGAAACCTCGAACCATACCCGGCACCGATACAAAACTTACACCCGAAATAGACGAACCCACCATGCCAATTGCCACCACCCACCAGGGAGATTTTTTATTTCCCAGGAAAAAGGCATTATTATCCGTACTTTTCCGACCAACTATATAGGAGATTATCAATAAAACAGAAAAATAAATGACAATAATAAGTAAAATGGCAAGTCCTGACATAATTTTAAAAAAATTCATATTCAAAAACGTACAAAAATAGGAAAAAATGCCCGAAACGAAATGCTTTAAGCAAAAATAGTTTTGAATCGGATTTTTTCGTAAATTTGCAGCTGCATTGAAAAACAATACATGAGCAACCAACAATTTTCCTCTTCTTTACTCGAAAATGCTGTCAACGAGTTTGCCAAGCTACCCGGTATAGGTCGAAAAACGGCGTTGAGACTGGTTTTGCATTTATTAAAACAATCGGAACACGAGGTTGAAGTTTTTGGAAATGCTTTTATTCAATTACGAAAAGAAATTGTTTATTGTCAGGTATGCCATAATATCTCTGACACTGATGTTTGCCGGATTTGCAGCAATCCATCCCGCGATCACGAAACCGTTTGCGTAGTTGAGAACATCAAAGACGTGATGTCTATCGAAAATACGCAACAATTCCGTGGTTTGTATCATGTTCTGGGAGGAATTATTTCACCTATGGATGGTATAGGACCGAGCGATCTGGAAATTGAAAGCCTGATTCAGCGGGTTTCGACCGAAAACATAAAAGAAGTAATTTTGGCACTGAGTACCACTATGGAAGGTGACACCACTAACTTTTATATTTTCAGAAAATTATCTCCTTTAAATATAAAAATCACCACCATAGCACGTGGCATTGCCATTGGTGACGAATTGGAATATGCTGACGAAGTGACTCTTGGGCGGTCGATTTTGAATCGGGTGGAATTTACAAATTCGTTTAAATAAAGACTCCCTAAATCCCCCAAAAGCGACTTCCTGGAGTGTCAACTTTACAAATAAACTATTAAAAACTCAACAAATAATCAATTAAGAATTAACTTCATGGAAAAAACTGTAAAAAAAATCGGACAATTCTATTATTACATTTATACAACTACTATTTTATCAACTATTGTCGGCTATCTGCTCACAATGAATAGTGTTAGTCACGTTGATTCATTAAGTCCTTTAGGTATAACATTAAAAAGCATAATTATTCTCTATATTTTGATATCCATTCCTTTATCACTGGCCGGTTTTCACCGAATGACAAAAAAATGGAGAGCGATAGAAGATGAAAACACGAAACTTAAAGAATATCAAAAAGGTGCAATGATACGTTTGATACTGATTGGTATTGGACTAATTGGAAGTATTATTATATTTTTCATCCTACGCACCGATATATCGTTAATTTACTGTTTTGGAATTACTGCTATCGCGTTGTTTTTTTGCAAACCAACAGTAGGTAAAGTTGTGTCGGATCTGAAACTGGAAGAAACAGAAGACTAATCAGTTTTCTGTGAACAGTAATCAGTTAAAAGTTATTTTAGTTTTCATTTTCATCAGACAACATGCAGTCTGATTTTCAAATCTTCAACTTTTCAACTTTCAACCTAAATTATTGAAATTATGATTATTGCAGTAGATTTTGATGGAACCATTGTTACCCACGAATATCCTAAAATAGGACGTGAAATACCCTTTGCCATCGATTCTCTTAAACGTTTACAACTAGAGCCTCAATATCAATTAGTCTTATGGACAGTACGTGAAGGAGCCGAGTTGGAAGAAGCTGTGGAATTTTGTCGAAGTCGCGGACTGGAGTTTTATGCCATCAACAATAATTATCCGGAGGAAACAGCAAAAGATCAACAACCCCGCAAAATTAAAGTTGATCTGTTTATCGATGATCGTAACCTGGGTGGTTTACCCGATTGGGGAATCATATACCGTATGATTACTACAGGAACTTATTTAGATCCAATTTCTACCGAAATTCAACCTGAATATACAATTCCAAAAAAGGGCTTTTTTGCTTCAATTTTCGGAAAGTAAAAAACAAAATCGAAATTTTTAATTATTAATTGTCAATTAATAAAAGTGTTATTAGAAAACGAAAAATTACGACTTCGAGCTGTTGAACCGGAAGATTTGGATCGGCTGTATGCCTGGGAAAACAACTCGCAACTGTGGGATGTTGGCAATACCCGCAATCCATTTTCCCGCTTTGTGCTGAGGCAATATATCGTCGATTCCGACAAAGATATTTACGAAAACAAGCAACTGCGGTTGATGATGGTGAGTAAGGATACCGGAGAAACGGTTGGAACGGTTGATTTATTCGATTTTGATATCCACAATAGTCGTATTGCACTCGGATTATTTGTCGATGCTGCTTTTCAGGGAAAAGGTTATGCCAAAGCAAGTCTTCGCCTGATTGAAGAATATGTTTTCGATTATCTGAAAATCAATCAATTGCACGTACATATTGCCGAAACAAATACAGCCAGTATGCGCATGTTTGAACAAGAGAATTTCGAAAAAACAGGTCTTTTAAAGGATTGGATTAAAACGACCGATGGTTTTGAAAATATTGTATTGTTTCAGGAATTCAGATCCGGTTACCTCCAAAATAAGTCTTTATAGGAGTTTAGATTATCAATAAACCAATTCACCTGCTCCAATACGCGTTACTTCAGGTTCATCCTCTGTACAATCGACTATAGTTGAATGTTCCAATCCGCCAAAACCACCATCAACAACCAGACTTACCTGATTTCCGTATTTTTCTTCTATCAGTTCAGGGTCGGTAATATATTCAGTAGTTTTTTCATCTGTAAAAATGGAACTTGTCATCATCGGGTTACCTAATTCACGAACAATTTCCAATGCAATGGGATTATTAGGCATACGAATTCCAACTGTTTTTTTATTCTTGAAAAGTTTAGGAAGCTTACTACTTCCATTTAAAATAAAAGTAAACGGACCCGGTAAATTCTTCTTCATCAGTTTAAAAGCCACATCGTCCATTTTGGCATATTCGCTAATCTGACTCATCTCATGACAAACAAATGAAAGATCGGCTTTACGTAAATCTTTATTTTTCAACTTGGAAATAAACTCTACACCAGCCGCATTGAAAATATCACATCCAAAAGCATACACCCCATCAGTTGGAAAAATAATGATTCCACCTTTACGCACAACTTCGGCCACACGACGTATCTCGATTGGACTAGGATTGGTATCGTAAATTTTGACTAACATGGTCTGTTTATCAGTATTGAGTTTTGACAACAAGAATTCACAAAAGTAGATAAAAATTTCGAAACGCGACTTACATAATTCTTTCATTCAAAAAATCACAAAAAAAATTGTATAAAAAAAGAGACAAGGCATGCCTTGTCTCTACAATTATTGTCTGCAAATTGAAATTTATTTCAACTTTTTAGAAATTATATTATCGAAAGAAAATTTACCACTTCCTCCAATAATAACTGCCAGTGCAATTCCAATCATAAGAATAAAATATTCGATACCTTCACCTTTTTGATTTCCCATCCAGTTCATAAAGAATCCGTTATGAATGTGTCCGCCAAGTATCATAGCTCCTGTCATGTTGAGCAAAATAGAAAAAGCCATAAAGCGCGTTCCAAATCCAAGAATAACTCCTAAACTACCGACGAATTCGGCCAAAATTACAAGGGTACCAATAATGAATGGAATTCCCAATGATTGAAAAAATCCTATTGTTCCGGTAAATCCGTATCCGCCAAAAAGTCCAAGGGCCTTTTGCATTCCGTGTGGTAAAAGTACAGCGCCTAAGGCAAGACGTACTATCAGTAATGACCATGATTGTTGGTCGGTTGCGAAAAATTGTTTAATTGCTTTCATAATTTTTTTTGTTGATTTGTTGATTTGATTAATTTATATTCTGTATACTTGTTTTATTTCTAATTTTTAGACACTCATTGGAACTTCCATGATTAACAATTTTGTTTGGCTTGTTACTGTAATGTCTATAGTTTCGGTTTCGCTGATTCCAATTCCGTCTCTGCGGTTGAGTTCTTGTCCGGCAACAGTTACATTCCCTTCGATTACAAAAAAATACACGCCGGATTTTTCAGCTTTCAGTTTGTATTGTCCTGTCCAACCTTCGGATAAATCGCCAAAGTGAAACCAGGCTTGCTGATGTATCCAAACACCCTGATCGTCAGGATTGGGTGATAGAATTTGATACAATTCGTTTGTTTTGGCAATGTCTGCAAGTGATATTTGATCGTAGCGTGGTGTTACATTCTTTTTATTTGGCATTACCCAAATTTGTAAAAAACGTGCTTCCTTATCTTTATTTTTGTTGTATTCACTGTGGAAAATACCGGTTCCGGCACTCATAACCTGAATTTCACCGGTACTGATTACACCGTGGTTGCCCATGCTGTCCTTATGTTCAAGATCACCGAAAAGTGGAATAGAGATTATCTCCATATTGTCGTGTGGATGCTGTCCGAAACCTTTGCCTGCTGCTACACGGTCGTCGTTCAGTACGCGTAATGCACCAAAATGAACTCGTTCGGGGTTGTAGTAATTGGCAAAACTAAAGGTGTGATGTGAATCGAGCCATCCGTGATTTGCATGTCCCCTGCTTTCAGCTTTATGAATTATTGTTTTCATATTATGTCGTTTTTTATTATTGGAAGTTTGTTCCAATTTGTTGCGACAAAGGTACAGCGACAAAATGCCATGTGAAGTAATGAAATCAGGTGAATGATTGCAAAAATCAGTACTGACGTGCTAAAACACGAAATTCGGAGGGAGTTTGGCCGGTAATTTTCTTAAAAAAGTTGTTGAAATGAGCCGATTCTTCGAAACCAAGTTCATACGCCAGTTCTTTATTGCTGATATTGCTGAACAACAATGAACGTTTGGCTTCGGTTATCAACTTGCTTTGGATATGCTCTTTGGCTGATTTTCCGGTAAGGTTTTTTACCGTTTTGTTGAGATAATCGCTGGTGACTGCCAGTTTATCGGCATAGTCTGAAACCATGTGAGCAGCAGCATATTGCTTATTTAGCTGTTGTTTGAAAGTACTCAAAATGTGATTACTGGTTTCTATCAATTGCGGATTATTGCTTTTATGGAGTGAGCAATTGTTATTACTCTGGATCAGGAATATTTTCACCAATGAACCAACCGCTTCCAGGGTATATGATTCGAGCGATTTGGCAAAATGATCCATCTGATTGATCAGATTATTATACACCGGTAAATCCTTTTCATTGATAGGTAGTGGTGGCGACTGACCATAATCGTTGAAAAGGTAAATATCATTAATCAACTTTTCAGGAATTGAATTGCTGATCAGAAACCCTTCGGTGAAGGTGATAACCCATCCTTTGGGTTCGGCAGTAAGCATTACCTGATGCATCTGACCGGGCTGAATAAAGTAAATAGTCCGGTCTTCAATTTTGTATTCGGTAAAATCTACAAAATGTAATCCTTTGCCCTGTTCGATAAATATAATTGTATAGTAATCATGTCGATGTGGACTATCCGGATTTCCGTCTGCATTCCGGTAAACATCTTCCATTCTCTTGAGCGCAAAACTCGGATTATCCAAGGAGTTCTCAGAGAAAGTATAGGTTTTTATGTCTTTATGCAGTTGGTTCATATCAGCAAAAGTAATCAATTCTTTTTAAAATCGTACTTCGGCGACAAGAAAGTATTTATTTTAGACTGTCGGACTAAAAAACTTTGATATCCTAAAGTTGAACTGGCAAAATTATCTCCCTCAAATTGAATTACATACTCAAGAAAAAAAAAGCAGAAGAAAATCTTTTAAAAAAAAGATTTTCTTCTGCTTATACTTTATTTGCATGACAGCATTTTGGTAGTTGTCAATTCTTTATCTGCCCCAATATTTCTTTGGTCCACCCTCAGTTTTACGTGGAGCACTTTCGGTTCTTCTTGCTGTATTTTCAGTTCTTCTTGGCATACTTTCAGTTCTCTTTTGAGTATTTTCTGTTCTTCTTGGAGCTGTTTCAGTTCTTCGTGAAGAATTTTCAACTTTTCTTGGTCCACTTTCTGCTTTTGATGCATTGCCGGCAGTCGTTCTGCTTACCGGTGTCCGTGTATGGTTGATCTTTGGTTTATTTGGATTTTGCGGACGCGGGGTTTGCAACTTTGGTTTTGGTTTACCTTTCCCATCCTCGGGGATATTTAATGCAGGATAGGGATGATCATTCACCAATGGAATCCTTATAGAAATCAATTTTTGAATATCTTTTAAGTATTCACGCTCTTCGGCATCGCAAAACGAAATGGCTTTTCCTTCGAGCCCTGCCCTACCCGTCCGGCCAATGCGGTGTACGTAAGTTTCAGGGATATTCGGAATTTCGTAGTTGATTACCAGATTCAAATCATCAATATCGATACCACGGGCTGCAATATCTGTTGCCACCAAAACACGCGTAGTACGGTCTTTGAAATTTCGCAAGGCATTTTGACGGGCATTTTGCGATTTATTTCCATGAATGGCTTCTGCTTTAATGTGTGCTTTTTCGAGGAATCGTTGCACCTTGTCGGCACCATGTTTAGTCCGCGTAAAAACCAGAGCAGTTGCTATAGACTTATCCTTCAATACATGAATCAACAAATCTTTCTTGTTTTCCGCGTCTACAAAATACATTTCCTGTTCAACGGTTTCGGCTGTTGTTGATGCAGGAGTCACTTCTACTTCTTTTGGATCAGTCAAGATTGTGCTTGCCAACACGCGAATAGTTTCGGGCATGGTAGCCGAAAAGAATAATGACTGACGTTTAGCAGGAATCAGTTTGATTAGTTTTCTTACATCGTGAATAAAACCCATATCAAGCATACGATCGGCTTCGTCCAATACAAAAATACTCAAATCACCCAGCTTCACGTACCCTTGGTTGATTAAATCGAGTAAACGTCCGGGTGTTGCCACCAAAATATCTACACCCATTTTGAGCGGATGAACCTGTTGATTTTGAGGTACACCACCAAAAACGACGGTATGACGTAAGCCTGTGTTACAGCCATAACTTGTAAAACTTTCACCAATTTGTATGGCAAGTTCACGGGTTGGAGTTACTATCAACGCTTTTATCTTACGTGGGGCTTTATCATTTCCTTTCGCAAGGTATAATTGTTGCAAAATTGGAATAGCAAATGCAGCCGTTTTCCCGGTTCCTGTTTGGGCGCAACCTAATAAATCACGGCCTTTAAGAATGATTGGAATTGAGATTGCTTGTATTGGGGTTGGGTGGGTGTAACCTTCTGTTTTAAGAGCGTTTAAGATCGGCTCTATAAGATCTAATTTTTCAAATGACATATCTAATTTTCTTTGCATCCGTAGTCTATTCACAAGTTCAAACTAAAACCTGACGGGATACAATTCTGCGCAAAGGTACGGAAAATAAACGGAGGGGGCAAAAAACTATGTTCTGGTCTATATTGCATCATACTTCCTTTTATTATATTTCCGGCATGACTTCAAGTCGGACTAAGAATGCTGACAACGGACTCATCCGCATCTTTTACGAAATACTCCTTATTTAATGCACATAATTTTGAACCGTCGTTGGTAAGCAGCGTTCATGACTGAAGGGAATAATTTTTATCCCGATTGTAAGTATTATGAGGATTTTTAAACACAACAATTTTATTTATTTCATATTTATCTTACCTAGCGATAAGGGTAAGATAAATTAAAACCATACACTCCAGGGGATTCTTGAAATAATTAGAATTAATCCTATGGTATAGAATATTACAATCTTTTTGTATTTCAAATTATCATCCGTTTGGCGATTTGCTTTTGAGTAACCAATAGTGATTAGCACTAAAGCAATAATCATTATTAAAGGATGCTCTAACACATAAAAACGAGATTGCGAATTTTTTATGTCTTCCCCTGAAACATTCCTTAGACCAAGTGGGGATAGAAAATACAATATCAATCCAATTAAAAATTGTGTATGAATAGAAGCCATACCAAACAATGCAATAATTTTATTCTTTTTAGTAAATGGTTTTTTTCTTAACCATGCGTAAGTATTGAAAACAATAGCAAATATAAGAAGTGCTAATGACAAGAATGCGATAAATGAGTGAAATTGTTTGATTTCTATATACATAATCTTAATATTAAGTTGACCACTTCTGGCTTTTGATGAATTTGTTTTTTTAATTTATTTATTTTATCAATATTTCCGGCTCAATCAGCCATTGAAATTTGCTTGAATTCGTTCAAGGAATAATTAGAACGTTTTGTTAGATACAAAGTTTAGTCTCATCCCCGCTGGCGAGTCTGTGACTTTGCCTAAAATAAAGAAGTTTTCAACTTCTAACAACAGATGCAATCTGTTTATATTTTCAGCCTGTATGCCGCAGGTAGGTCCAAGTTACACTTCATTAAATTTGAACCATTCAGCATGAGTAAATTGTTAAACTTTGACGAAATAAGGAAAATAAGCAAAAGGGCAAAAGTTTGAAAGGTTTGAAGATTTTGGGGTTCCACGTTTCATGTATATTGTTGTTTTGTTCATACAAATATCGTTTTTTACGTTTTTTTAAATGCGTAATACAGAAAAATTTCTCTTATTACTGATAAAATTAATCTACTTTTGCGTTTGGAATAATTACACAGATAAGTAACAATTTAAATTCATAAGACATTCACACTTTTAATGTAGAAAAATAATGAGTAATGCTGATACCGTATCAACGGATATTTTGATTATTGGGGGTGGACCTTCTGGTTTGGCAACTTCCATTCATCTTGCTGACACCTTAAAACAAAAGGGTTTAAACCACAGGATTTTGCTTATTGAAAAAGGAAGCTCTATCGGAAGCCATATTTTGTCGGGTGCAGTTATCAAAACTGACGTTTTCAAAAGCTTATTGCCGGATATTGATTTTTCTGAAATTCCATTCAATGCAAAAGTAACAAAAGATACAACCGTTTTACTGAGTGAAAACGGATCTTTTAAATTACCAGTTCATGTGCCATACATGAGCAATGCAGGTAATTACACCGCATCGTTAGGTCAGGTATGTCGTTTTCTCGCAAAAAAAGCCGAAGAAAAAGGAGTGGAGATTTATACCGGATTTGCGGTAAATGAAATTCTTTATAAAGATGGTAAAGTGATAGGTGCTAAAACAATTGACACCGGCGTTGACCATCATGGAAATCAACTTGAGAACTTTCAGGCTGGAACGAGAATCGAAGCAAAACTAACCATATTTGCCGAAGGCACCAGAGGCAGTCTGGCAAAACAACTGATACAGAAATACGATTTAGAGAAAGATAAAAACTGCCAGATTTACTCATTGGGAGTTAAGGAATTGTGGAGTGTGCCGGAAGGCAATATCAAACCGGGCGAAATTTATCATACCATGGGTTATCCGCTGAATTTGAAAGAATTTGGAGGTGGCTTCGTTTATGGATTAAATGACAATAAAGTAGCCGTTGGATTGGTTGTCGGTCTTGAATATGAAGATCCTACTTTCGATACACACGATGCCTTCCAGGCTTGGAAAACAAACCCGTTTATCTCCAAATTTCTAAAAGGTGGAAAATTGGTAGAATACGGTGCAAAAACGTTGCCTGAAGGCGGTTATTATTCTATTCCTAAATTATATACTGACAACGCACTTATAGTTGGTGACAGTGCCGGATTGGTTTCTATGCCTGCTTTAAAAGGGGTTCATTTGGCTATCACGTCTGGAATGCTGGCAGCAAAAACTGCTGCGTTGGCATTGAGCAAAAACGATTTCTCGGAAAAAACACTTAGTGAATACGAATTGTCCATTAAAGATAGTTTGATTTACAAGGATCTTTATCCGGTTCGTAATTTCAGACAAGGATTTTCAAAAGGATTAGTTGTAGGTGCATTACATTTCGGAACACAACTTATTACAGGCGGTGCAGGATTTTTTGGAAAACTAAAAACGCATCCCGACAAAGATGCAACCAAAACATTGAGCGAATTTAAAGGAAAACCTTTTAAAGAAAGATTCAAAGGAAAACTGGAATTTGATAAAGTTCTTACTTTCGATAAAGTTACAGATGTTTATTATTCAGGAGTAAATCATGATGAGCAACAAGTTCCGCATGTGAAAATCAACAACCCTGAATCATTTAATGCTATTAATATCAAGCAATACGGTGCTCCGTGCCAGTTCTTTTGTTCTTCGGAAGTATATGAACTTCATACCGACAAAAACGGCCATCAGGAATTACGAATTCATGCCGAAAACTGTATGCATTGCAAAACCTGCGATATCAAAACACCGGGCGACGGAATTACCTGGTCGGTGCCAAATGGTGGCAATGGTCCTGAATTCCAAAATATGTAATTTTTAAAAACTAAGAACAATGGCTCTAACAATTATAAGTTTAATAAAACAAGTACCGCTCCCTACCGAAATGCGAATGGGAGATGATGGTTTGATGGATAGAACAAAAGCAAAATCAATTATCAATATTGACTGTCAATTTGGTCTTGAAGCCGGACTACAACTCAAAAAACAATATCCGGATGCAAAGATGGTTGTTTGTTCTATGGGACCTCCATCCTTTGAAGTTGCATTACGTACAGCCATATCCATGGGATATGACGAAGCCTACCTTTTGTCTGACCGTAAATTAGGCGGTAGCGATACCTACGCAACAGGATTGGCCATCGCAACCATGCTGAAACATTTAGGATTTACGAAAGACTCTAAAGAACCTTTTATTGTCATTGCCGGTCGACAAACCAGCGATGGTGATACGGCTCACGTTCCTTCACAGGTTGCCGAAAGTTTAGGTATTCCGCAGGCTACTTTTGTTGAAAGTGTAAAAGGCGATGGCGAAGGAAATGCAATTGCCAAAAGAATTATTGAGGGTGGTTATCAGATGATGAAACTGCCTATGCCTTGTACCATTTCGCTGACTCCTACGGGAATTCCACCGCGTAAGCCTTCACTTACCGGAGCAATAAAAGCACGAAATGCAAAAATCACCGTATTTGGTATTGACGATATCGGATTGGGGACAGAGAAAATTGGTCTTAGTGGTTCACCAACTATTGTGGCTAACGTGGTAAATATCGTCAGCGAAAGAGCTCCGATTACCCTATCCGAAGGTCATAATGAATCGGCTCTTGTCGACAGCTTGATTTCCAACATGAAGAAAGGTGGAAATGTGCTTGAAAAGAAAGAAAAAGTAGAAAAGAAAACGGCAGAAAAACCGGAATTTCCCTATTACGACAATAGAAATGGTTCAAAAGGAATAATTACCTGGGCCGAAATTGCCAATGGTAAAATTACCCGTCCATCGATAGAATTACTTACTCCGGCTCGTAAACTGGCCAATGAGCTAGGAAACGATACCAAAATCATGACCTTGCTGATTGGTAAAAATGTAAAAGATCAGGTACAAACCTTGTTTGAACATGGATCCGATGAGGTTATCGTTGTTGAAGATGATAAATTGGAAGAATATTTAGTACTTCCGTTTTCATCCATTTTTGAACAGGTAATCAAAGAACGTAATCCGGAAATTGCCCTTTTTGCGGCTACAACATCAGGTCGCGAACTGGCTCCGCGTATTGGAATGAAAACCGGCAGTGGTGTGACCGCCGACTGTACCGGTTTGGAAATTGGTGAATACGTCAACAAGAGAGATAAAGTGATTAATAAACCGATACTTCATTCACGTCGTCCTACATATGGTGAAAGTAAACTGGCAACTATTCTCGGATTTGTTTATCCGCAAATATCAACAGCCCGTGCAGGCACCTTCGAAGTTCCGGAAAAAGTAGAAGGTCGTACCGGAGTTTTGTCAACTTTTAAACCAAAACTTACCAAAGAAGAATTTAAAGTTGAAATATTAAAAACTGTTCGTGGCGAAGGTAGCTTACAAAGTCTTTTTGAAGCAGATATAATTGTTTCAGGAGGAAGAGGCGCCACAAGTGACAACTTAGGATTAATAAAAAAACTGGTTGAAACCCTGAAAGAAAAAGGGGTAAATGCCGAATGGGCCTGTAGTCGTGTGGTAGTGGACGAAGGAGTTGCTGAATATGCACATCAGGTTGGCCAAACAGGAAAAACCATCCGACCAAAAGTATATGTGGCAGTTGGAATCTCTGGAGCTATTCAGCATATTGCCGGAATGAAAGAATCCGAAAAAATCATTGCTATCGATCATAATTCCAAAGCTTCTATTTTCCACTTTGCCGATTTCGGTATAGTTGGGGAATATCAGGATATTCTTCCTGAATTGATTGAGCGTGTTAAAGGCGGATTTACATTTGGAATAGAACCGGTAAAAAATTAATATCTTTGGAGCGCGACTTGAAGTTCCACTCCGAATATCAATAAAAAATGGGGTTGTACAAGGTTTATGCCTGTGCAACTCCATTTTTTAACCATTTATTCAGTACGACTTGGAGTTGAACTTCTACCTATAGATACACTATCAGTCACATTTAGTCACCCATCAGTAAATCACAAATTTGTATCATTCTAAATTAGGTACTTGGTAATAACTTAGAGCATTTTTTTGATGGCAAAATAAATACTTTGAGTATTTTTGACAAAAAATAAATCCTTCCCAATTACTAACTGTTAATTATTAATTGCCAATTATTTTGTCATGCTAAAAGAAAAAAAGAGAGTTGCGTTGATTTCAGTATTTGCAGCAATATTTTTAACAGGATCTAAGTTAACTATAGGTATCCTGACTGGCAGTTTGGGAATTTTATCCGAAGCATTACATTCTGCTCTCGATTTGGTTGCAGCCGTCATCACCTATTTTTCGGTCAGAGTATCCGACAAGCCCGCCGACAGAGAACATAATTACGGACATGGAAAGATAGAGAATCTTTCGGCACTAATAGAAACCCTTCTGCTGCTTATTACTTGCGTATGGATAATCTACGAAGCTGTTCACCGACTAACTTCGGGCGAGACTATGATAGAGGTTTCTGCATGGAGTTATATTGTTGTAATCAGTTCCATCATTATTGACTTTTCACGTTCACGGGCTTTATCGCGTGTGGCAAAAAAACACAACAGTGCCGCACTCGAAGCTGATGCACTGCATTTCTCCACTGATATCTGGAGTTCAACAGTAGTGTTGTTTGGGTTAGTTTGTTATCAGTTTTTGGGATGGCATGCTGCCGACTCCATTGCTGCTTTGTTTGTTGCTGTTATTGTTTTATATGTTTCGTATCAACTGGGTCGTAAAGCCATCGATGTTTTGCTCGACAAATCGCCACAGAATACTACACAAATAGTTCATAAGACATTGAAAGAGTTCCCGCAGGTATTAAAATACCATGGTTTAAAAGCACGAACAGCCGGTGCCGATACCTTTATTAAATTTAATGTACATTTTGATCCCGATTTAAGTCTTCGCGAAGTTCACGAAGTTTGTGACAAAATAGAGTCAGAACTAAAAAACCGCATCACTCGAAGTGAAATATATATCCATGCCGAACCGGAGGACATTAGCCATACAGAAACTGAGGTAGATGATGATATTGTTTAGAGACAAGAGCCATGAACCAAGAACGCAAAACGCAGAACAGCTAAAGAATCACAAAACAAATAGAATAAGATTTTTGTTTATAATTTGAAATTGACTTTATACTTAAGTAATATGGGCTTCTACTGATATTATTTGTCAGATCAATTTTAGCTTCATATATTTGCGAACAATAATAATCGACTTAAACGGTTTTATTAAAAACGTAAATATACGGATTAGTATTTATCTAAAAAATTAAGGTATGAAAACAAAAGGTTTTTATTTAGCACTACTTTTGGGTAGTTTCACTTTGTGGAGCTGTTCCAACAAGGAAGATTTGAGTCAGGCGTCATTAAAAACATCATTGAACAATAGTGTTCAGCAATTGTCAACGGCCATGAGCGTGATTTCAACTTCGGCCGGTTATCAGGTTTTAGGAAGTTCGACAACAAGTACTGCCGGTCCAAGTATGGTTATGTCATCGGTTGTTGCATTTGACACAACTTATAACAGTATTCTTTTATCGGATATTTCCGGAGTATACAATTACAAAGCAACGCCCTATAAAAGAATGAAAAATTCTCTAATGCGTTATTTTGTAAAGACAGCCGATAATGCACATATGATAGTAAGCCTTCCTGAAGAAAAGGTTATGCATCCTGGTTCATTATTACGTTATTCACCTAAAGACACTTTATTAACGAATAACTACGTTTTTGATTTGTCCGAATATCAATACAACTTCAATCGTCATCTGGGTTGGAATTATCAAATGGCAGCCAATATCAACATTAAAACTGTAAATGTTGGTGATTTAAAAATCCAATCTTCGAATTCTAAAGCAAATGGTTATAAATATGCATCTGAGTTTGTATTTGCCGATAATTACAAAGCAATTTGCAATTATACTACCGGAGATACTGCAATAGCGACTTATGCTATCAGCAATGGAACGAAAACCTTGTATGAAGAAAAATATACAGCTATTAGAACGTCGTCTATGGGAAACAGACACAAAGAGAAAGAGTATTCTTTAACCATAGGAGATGTACAAATAGTCAGAACAAAAGGGCATGGTGATAACAGTCTGGATAGTGCTAAAGTATATGTTGCAGGCGTTTTACAACTAAAATCCAAAGTTGAGTTTGTAACAGATAGTACTACTGATGAAACAGAAAGTTCTGTTATAAATCATAAAAGAGATTTGAAAATCACCTTTGATGATGGAACCAGTTCTACAATCAGTGAACTTCTTGGAACTTCGGTTGACACTATACGTACATTGTTTGCTTCTTTGCGTCAGGCTAGTTTTGCAACAAGCGTTATTGACTGGATTGCCTGGGATATTTATACAAACAAAGATTAAACTTTAAAAAAAGGAATCCATAGTTTATTGAGGATTCCAACAGAAAGGAGTAACTATTTTTTTTGATACAATTTGGGATAGTAGAGGAAGTAATATACTTCCTCTACTTTTCTTTTAAAATTTCATCCTTTAAAGTGCTAAAAAAGCAAACTTGCATTCATTATTTTCATATGACAAAAGAGATTCCAATTCAATTATATTATATTATATTTCAAGCCAAAAAGGGATAGTTTAAAACTATCCCTTTTTGGCTTGAAATATTTATCATTCAAATCCTTATTTCAAACTTATCGTCCTCGAATAACTCTAAATATAATAGAGATTAAAGCTAAAACAAGTAGTATATGAATTATACTACCAGCACTGTATGCAAAGAATCCGATGGCCCAAAAAATGATAAGAATAACTGCGATTAAATAAAGTAGATTGCTCATAATATTGTTTTTTTGTGTTTAATTTATCAATTTGAAATTTTTATTCAATATCCCTTTAATTGAATATTTCATTTCTTGTCTTTAACTGTTAAGTCTTTCAATGCTTTCCCTAGTTCATCCATGTCATGATTAAATTCACGTCTGAATGTTTCCCAGTCGCTATGGCTTTTTTCGTATGCTTCAACCCTTTTTTTCATATTAAGATTTTTCAGTTCCAATGAATCAATTTTATTAGCGTAAACTTTATCAATTGGAGCTCCTGATTTTCTCGTTTTAAGATTTATTTCAGCAATTAGAACTTCATTATTCTTAATTTTTAGTTCAGTCTCGAGCTTGAATATCTTAAATTGTTCAGCAGTTGCAGCTTTCTGTTCTACAATATTTGCATCATATTGTGCTACATCCAATTTTTCCTGAGCTTTATCCACTTTATCCTGTGCTGCCTGTTCTTTTTGCGCAGATGATTGGCAACCGGTAAAAGTACTTCCTACAATAAACATTATTGCTACGGCGAGGTTGAAAATTATTTTTCTCATTTTGTGTGATTTTGATTTTTTGTACTGTAATAAAAAAAAATACCGTTTATCAATTTTCATGTAAAACGGTATTTTTACACAAAAAGAAAAGAATTATAGTCCTGAAATAATCTTATGCAATTCTTCTTTTGTTTTGCCAAGTTTTATTTGAAGTTTTCCAAACATTTCTTCTTTCTTACCTTCTGCAAACATCAAGTCATTGTCTGTTAAAGTGGCAAATTGTTGTTTTAGCTTGCCTTTTTGTTCTTCCCAGTTTCCTTTGAGTTCTGTTGTGTTCATAATTTTTTTGTATTAATTGTGAATGAATTTTCACTATGCAAAGATGAGTCATTTTACTGCAAATTTCGTTACATAATTACAGAGAAGATTTACATGATTCACACATCTGCAATATACTATCTACAATGCCTAATTTGAAAATGTTTTAATAATACTCTGAATTTGTCTATCGTCAGTCAGATGAAGATTGTATATATTAATGTAAGACCGGATTGCTTCCCCGTTTTTTTAAATGGGTTTATCATTTTCTATTGTCTGCTAAAAAATCATTAATTGCATTTCCGAAGTCATTCACTTCATGACCAAATTCACGCTTAATTTTTTCCCAATTACTTTGACTTTTTTTAGTCTCTTCAATTCTTTTTCTCAAAATGACATTTTTCATTTCCAACGATCCTATTCTTTCACCATAAAGTTCATCGCCTTCCTTTCCTGAATTTATCATTTTTAAATTCAATTCGGCAATGCGAATTTCATTATCTTTAATTGTCAATTGAGACTCCATTATATCTGTTTTCAATGCATCTGCTTTTGCAGATTTCTGTTCCACAACATTTGCGTTGTTTTCTGCAATATTCAAACTTAGTTGGGCTTTCTGTAATTTAATTTGGGCAGCTTGCTCTTTTTGCGCAGGTGAGGGAAATCCGGTAAAAATACTTCCTACTATAAGCATTGAAGCGATAGCAAGGGCGATAATTGTCTTTTTCATTTGTCAGTGATTTATATTGTTTGAATTTTTAAACACCTTTAATTCTATTAATTACCATTAAATTACTAAACCATTTAATGTACTTTAATGCAAAAGAGTTGAGAATTATAAGCCTGAAATAATTTTATTCAATTCTTCTTTTGATATGCCAAGTTTTATTTGAAGTCTTCCAAACATTTCATTTTTCTTGCCTTCGGCAAAGAAAAGTTCATTATCGGTTAGAGATATAAATTTTTTAATAAGCATTCGTTTATGTTCTTCCCAGCTTTCTTTAAGAATTTTTGTTTTCATATATTTTTAGCTATTAATTGGGAATGAATTATTACAATGCAAAGGTGAGGATTTTTGCATGCTAAACTATTACAGAATTATAGCTAAGAGTTACAACTTTCACACATTGAATTATTTACAATTGAACAAGTTTTAAATAATAAGCCCACTACAATAATGCAGTGGGCTTATTTTCTTTTAAGTTTTGTCAGTGAATTAATTTTAAACTTCCGACAATAAACTACCGACTACAAACTATTTACTATTTAGAAATCATTTTACCTGTTTGAATAGTATTGTTATTATCTAAAACTTTATAGAAATAAATTCCTGACTGAAGGCTACTAGTATTAAGTGTGGTTGATTTTTCCATAATGGAAGCATTCATCACTTCTTTACCCAGGACATTGTAGATCATCAGACGGTAATTTCTAATTTTAGACGGATCATTAACAACTACGTTAGTAGACTTGCTGAAAGGATTTGGTGCAATCGTAAGTGCATCACTAGTATTTTGGGCAGCAATTGATGGGATACCAGTTGTGGGACAAGTATTAGGCATGATAGTATTAATTGCAGCAGTAGTTAAAGCACCTGAGGTTGTAAGTGCTCTACCATTCAGTGTAACCCCTGTATTTATGGCACCCAAAGCACCGTTGTTACATACTATCGTTCCGCAGAAAATAGAATAGTTGTTTATGCTCACCGCACCTTCAATCTTCCAATATACATTTTTAGCCTGTGCACCGTTTATTAACAACACTTTAGAATAAGTACTGGTTGTAAGTGCACCATTTATCTGGATAATAAATACTGCATCAGCATTACCTCGTGCATTGAGGAAAAGTGTATCTGTAAATGTTGCAGCAGCATTCATAAAGTAAGTATGTGGTGTCAAAACCAGATTTCTACCAAACTGTGCAGGATAAAGCAACTCAATATCATAAGGCAATGTGTTCAGATAATTGTAAACTGTAAGCAAATCGGCCGCACATTGTGCTGTAGAAAGATCAGGAATTGGATGAATAGTACCTAATACTAAAAGTGAATCGAAGCCAGTAGTTAAACCTACATTTGTTCCAACATCACCCATAACAGAAGTTATACCAGTGTTACTAACTGATCCGTTAGAAGAAAATAATGTATAACATTTAGTTGATTTAAGATCTGGAGCAATCGGTCCTGTTAGTAAAACACTTCCACAACCTATTGGTGTGTAAGCCAATACCCCGTCAACAGTAATAGCACCTGCTGTAGTAAGTGCTCTTCCTTCGAGTGTATCACGTGTTGCCATAATAATGGCTGAGTTGTTTGCAATAACAGTTCCTTTCATGGAAGTTCCGGGAGCCATACTTACCAAACCTTCTACTTTCCAAAACACATTACAGGCTAAAGCTCCATTAATTAAATGGATTTTAGATTCGGCGCTTGTGGAAAAAGAACCTTGTATTTGAAAAATAAATTCAGCATTGGAATTACCTTTTGCATCGAGGGTAAGACCTAAGTTCAATGTAGATGCACCTGATATGGAATAAACACCTGCTATAAGGGTATCCCCGTTTCCAAGCAATGGAGCTGGAAAGTAGTTTGGAACAGTACTGTTCAATTTATTATAGGCAACAAGTAAATCACCTGCACATTGTGCACTTGTACCATCCATATCGTGCATCACACCATTTACATTACCAAAAGCGGTGCTGGAACCATTATTAGTTCCTACATTACCGGTAAGTTGAGAAATACCAGTGTTGCTAACTGATCCGTTTGTAGAAAATAACACGAAATTGGCGGCTGTTCCCAGATTAATTGATTGTCCGAAATTGGCGTTCGGCATTAAAAACAGAAAAACTGCAATTAATGTTAGAAGTAGTTTTGTTTTCATTCTTTTTGTTTTTTGTTAGTGGATTAATTTTTACATCTAAACAAAGATAGATGTCTTTAAAATCTAATGTGTTACATAATTTTAGAAATAAGTTACAAGATTCACACATTTTAGTTATATGTAAAAAACACATTAATAAACTGAAATTCAATTCATTACTAAGTATATTTTAAAAAAGATGGCATAAGAAAAGCCCACTGCAATAATGCGGTGGGCTTTGGTCTTTTGAATTCTAAGAGTATTTAATTACTGTTTACTGTTGTGATATTAGTTTGCCTGATTGAATCATTTTGTCATTATCCATAACTTTATAGAAATAAATTCCTGTAGGAAGTTTACTGGTATTAAGCGTTGTTAATTGTTTCGAGATGTTTGTATTCATCACTTCTGTTCCCAACACATTGTATAACTTTAATTTGTAATTATTGATTTTCGAAGCATCGCTAAGGGTAATGGTGGTAAACGAACTGAAAGGATTTGGTGATATAGCAACTGAATTTACTGCATCTAAAGGAGCAATGCCGGTTGCTATACCATTCGCTGGTATTGTAACTACATTATTATGTAAGGAAATTGCACCTGCTTTTGAAAGGCCTCTTCCCAGAAGCGATGAACCTTCCAATAGATTGATAGCTCCATCAACAATTATTGTACCCCTGAAAACCGAACTATCGCCTAAACTGAATGCTCCACCAATTTGCCAATACACATTATTTAAAGTAGCTGAATTAGATAGAACAACATTTGAGAATGTACTGGTTGATAAAGCGCCATTTATTTTAAAAATAAATAAAGCATTAGGATTACCTTGTCCATCTAAAATTAAATCTCCTTTTAATGTTGAAGCAGAACCAATGCAATAAACATTTGGAGTAAGTACTTGATTGGTTCCTAATAAAGTATCAAGTACTACACCACAAGTCAACGAGAACAAATCGCTATAAGCAGTAGCCACATCTGCTGCAGCTGTTGTTGAAACTGGATCTGCCACATGTTTATTCCCGACTAATGTTCCAGGAGCAAATGCACTGAATTGTCCTACATGATTACCAACATCTCCGGTTACATGAGTTGCATTTCCAATATTACTAAATGCTCCATCCGCGGTAAATAACGCGAAAGTGGAAGTTGTGCCTAAATTAGGTGCATGTCCGAAACTTAAGTTCGGCATAAAAAAAAGAAAAATGACTGATAATAAAATAAGTAATTTAGTTTTCATAAAATTTATTTTTTTGCGCTGAGAAAGAATTTTCACAACCTAGCAAAGATAGATGGTTTCAATATCGGAAGAGTTACATAACTTTAGAAATAAGTTACATGATTCACACATTTAAAGTTATCGGTAAACCACTAAATCCTCTTCCCATCTCGCCAAGGCAAGACGGAATAAATTGCAGGGACTTAAAGACTGAGTTAAATAAAAAATTATCAAAAGTAAAGCCCACTACAATTATGCAGTGGGCTTCAGCCTTTTGAATTCTTTAAATAGTTTGATAATATGGAAATTCTTTACTACAAACTATAAACTATTTACTATAAATTAGTTATTGTTGTGATATAAGTTTGCCTGATTGAATGGTTTTGTTGTCATCAATCACTTTGTAAAAATAAATTCCTGATTGAAGTTTATTCATATCAATATTAGTTCCTTGTTTTGTAACAATTGTATTCATAACCTCTTTACCAAGTGTATTATAAATCTTCAAATCGCAAGTATTTATTTTCGAATCATTTTTTATAATAACGGTAGTATACGAACCAAAAGGATTTGGGGCTATAGATATTTCGACATCCGAATTTTTGGTATTAATAGAAGCAATGCCGGTTGAAATACCATTGCTAGGAATAGTAACTACATTATTATGTAACAAAATTGCTCCCGAAGTTGAAAGTCCTCTACCATAAAGAGATGAGCCTTCCAGTAATTCGATTTGACCGCTAGCAATTATAGTACCTCTGAAAACAGTACCAGCTCCTAACCTGACGAATCCGTCTACCAGCCAATACACATTATTCAACGATGCTGAACCTGTCAAAAAAATATTTGAACTTGCGCTTGTCGTTAAAGCTCCATTTATATTGATAATAAATAAAGCATTAGGATCACCTTGTGCATCTAAAGTAAAATTACCATTTAAGTCTGCAGCACCTACAGTGTGATAGGTTCCTGAGTAAATAAAACCAGTAGTATTATAGGTTTCTAGCGGTGTTCCTAAAACGCTGCCGCCAGCGCTAAAATTGCCAAATGCCGTACCCAAATCTGCAAAAGGTTGAACTAAATTAGCACTCCCAACAGGATAAATATTCCCAATTACCGTTCCAGGGCCAGTAAATCCAACTGGCGAAGAGTCATAACTACCAATATTGCCTGTTACAACTGTAGCTCCATCAGTGTTAAGCGCTCCAGCCCCGGTAAATAATGCAAAACTAGAAGTTGTACCTAAGTTAGGTGCTAGTCCGAAACTTATATTCGGTGCTAAAAACAGTGCAACCGCTGTTAATGTAATAAGTAGTTTAGTTTTCATATATAAATATATTTACATTGCGAATGAATTTTCACAACTGGACAAAGATAGATGACTTCCGTATTGTACTTGTTACATAACTTTGGATAAAACTTACATGATTCACACATTTAAAGTTATCAGTAAACCCCTAAATACCCTTCCGATCTCTTCAATGCGAGACGGAATAAATTACGAGGACTAAAAGACTGAGTTAAATAAAAAATTATCAAAAGTAAAGCCCACTACAATTATGCAGTGGGCCTCAGCCTTTTGAATTCTTTAAATAATTTGATAATAATATGGAAGTTCTTTACTACCAACTATAAACCTTACTATAAACTACTTACTGTTGTGATATCAGTTTGCCTGATTGAATGGTTTTGTAGTCATCCATCACTTTGTAAAAATAAATTCCTGATTGAAGTTTATTCATATCAATAGTAGCACCTTGTTTCGTAACAATTGTGTTCATAACCTCTTTACCTAAAGTATTATAAATTTTCAAATCACAAGTATTTATTTTCGAATCATTTTTCAAAATAATAGTTGTAAACGAACCAAAAGGATTTGGGGCTATCGAAATTTCAACATCCGAATTTTTGGTATTAATAGAAGCAATACCGGTTGAAATACCATTGCTAGGAATAGTAACTACATTATTATGTAAAGAAATTGCTCCGGCAGTTGTAAGACCTCTACCCAAAAGAGATGAACCTTCCATTAAGTTGATAGCTCCGTTAGCAACTATAGTACCTCTGAAAACAGAACTAACTCCTAAATCGAATTGACCGCCTATTTGCCAATACACATTGTTCAGGGAAGCTGAATTAATCAGAGTAATGTGTGAGGTTACAGCTGCACCCATTGTTAAAGCACCTTTAATCTTGATAATAAATATAGCATCAGGATTACCTTGACCATCTAAAGTTAAATCTCCATTTAATGTTGCAGCTCCAACCGTGTAGTAAACACCCGGTAAAAGAATTTGAGTTTCTAACGGTGTTCCTAAAACAAAATTGTCAGTAATACCACTTAATTGGTCAAATGCAGCACTTACATCAGCAGCAGCCGGTGTCAAAGCAGGATCACCCACATTATAAATTGTTCCGACTACAGAACCTCCGGGAAATCCGGTGGGAGTAGCTGTAAAACTTCCAACATTGCCTGTTACGGATGATGCTCCAATATTGGTAAATGTTCCAGATGCAGTAAATAAAGCAAAACCGGAAGTTGAGCCTAAAGAAGGTGCTGCTCCGAAACTTGCATTTGGAGCAAAAAACAGCGCAACTGCTGTTAATGTAATAAGTAATTTAGTTTTCATATCATATATTTTTTATGTTGAGAATGAATTTTCACAACGATGCAAAGGTAGATGCCATTGTTATAGTAAGTATTACACAATTATGGCATGTTGTTACAACATTCACACCTTATATATTTACATTTGTCTTAGCTAAAAAAAAGCCCACCGCAATTACGCAGTGGGCTTGTTTAGTTTGAAATCAGTTATTGTTGAAAAATCAATTTGCCTGATTGAATGGTTTTGTCATTATCCAATACTTTGTACAAATAAATCCCTGAAGGAAAATTACGTGTACTAAGCGTGGTTAGCTTATTGGTCAGAGTTTTATTCATTACCACTGTTCCTAAAGCATCATACAATTTTAATTCAGCATTTTGAATCTGTGATGAATCAATAATGTCAATACTTATTGAAGTTTTAGAAGGATTGGGATAAATATTAACTACTTGATTTTCATTCAACGCATTGACAGGGGCAAAAGCCGTAGCGATGCATAATGCAAGCGAAGCATTTGAAGATGTCCTACTTACAGTTGAACATGCTCCGGTAATCACAACATTATAGTCAGTTGCTACATCCGAAATAGTTACAGGATTAATTGTAAGAGTTGCAGAAGTTGCACCTGAAATATTGCCTCCGTTGGTTAAGTTTAATGTACCCTTTCTCCATTGATAGCTAAGACCTATGCCTGTTGCTGCGACTGAAAAACTTGCCGGACCATTTACGCATGGGGCTTGATTAACAGGTGCTGAGACAATGATTGGGGCATCGAATACCAATAAAGAAACACTTAATGGAATTACATTTACTGAACAAGCTCCTGTAACAACAACATTATAGTTCGATGAAGCATCAGAGATATTTACCGGAGTAATTGTCAATGTAGCAGAAGTTGCGCCATAAATATTTCCTCCATCTGTTAAGTTTACATCACCGTTTCTCCATTGATAAGTAACATTATTACCTGTTGCAGTGGTTGAGAAACTTACTGAACCTCCAACACATACAGAAGTTGAAATGCTTGGTGCACCACCGACTGTAACTGTGACTGAATTTGAAGCCACACAACCTGAAGCAGTAATGGTTTCTGTCAATACGTAAGTCGTTGTAACAGTTGGACTCGCTACAGGATTAGCTATAGTTGCCGAGCTTAGCCCGGTTGCTGGTGTCCAAGAGTAAGAATGCCCTTCAATTGAAGAACTACCAAGTGCTACGCTATTTCCATTACAAATAGCAACATTACTACCTGTTAATGCCAAAGGCAATGGATTGACTGTTACTGCAATATGATTTGAAGTTACAGTACCACAGATGTTGGTATTGGTTACATAATAATCACCTGATGTGGTTACGGTTATGGTTGGGGTTGTTTCTGAGTTACTCCATGTTCCACCTACATTTCCTGAAAGGACAACACTACCACCAGCACAGAATGTTGTTGTTCCGCCTGCTGTAATTACTGATGCAACAACTGCAGGAGCGATTGTTACTGCAATTACATTAGAAGTTACACTTCCTCCACAATCACTTGTATTTGTTACAGAATAATTCCCTGCTGTGGTTACAGTTATGGTTGGGGTTGTTTCTCCATTACTCCATATTCCGCCTACATTTCCTGAAAGGACAACACTACCACCAGCACAGAATGTTGTTGCTGCTTCGCCTGCTGTTATTACAGAGGCAACGGTCAAAGGATTGACTGTTACTGCAATGTGATTGGAAGTTACACTGCCACAGGTGTTGGTATTGGTTACATAATAATCACCTGATGTGGTTACGGTTATGGTTGGGGTTGTTTCTGAGTTACTCCATGTTCCACCTACATTTCCTGAAAGGACAACATTACCACCTGCGCAGAATGTTGTTGTTCCACCTGCTGTAATTAC
>Ga0209540_10000195_pt1 | contig 73584 bp, 89 predicted proteins | sample BarGraIncu01121A_FD_184501 | JGI IMG/M metagenome (GOLD analysis project Ga0209540, IMG submission 184501) | Arctic peat soil microbial communities from Barrow, Alaska - Barrow Graham LP Incubations 011-21A (SPAdes) (version 2) | ecosystem: Environmental > Terrestrial > Soil > Wetlands > Peat... | reverse complement strand
TTGAGATTCCGCCCCAACCCATTTCAAGTGCTATAGCTCCTGCAAAACGTCTTGCTTGAACTTCATCAGCTCCTGATAAGGCCTTTAGCCACCATGTATACTGCTTGGTTGTATCCATGCCACTATATATGGTGGTTTACATAATAAACTTTACTAAGTTATTTTTCGGCGCTTACATTAGAGCAAGCAGCCGATATCCTGAAAAAGAAGCTCGCAGGCACCCTTAAGATGAAGAAAGGCAGACATCCGAAGATGGATTATTTAGAGAAATAGATTTCAAATGATTGATAAAGAAATCAATAACCGGATGAATCATCTGTCTATCGAAACCATGGTAGAAAAAGAGACTATCAAAAGAATCTGGTTCACTCATGAAGAAGAAGTGAAGAAAAAGAGTCTTCATGATAATTTGACAACAAAAGAAATAACGGATTATCTGAAAGCAATCGTGATCTCTGATATTTCAATAATCCTTCCACCACCGCGGATACTCCAATTTCCTTTATGCCCATAGGCTATTATCCACGGAGAATGAGGAGGTTAAGGTCAAGATATGAGCCATAATGTAATGTTATAGGATGGGGGAAAATTAAGGGAAGCGGTTTAGAATTCTGCATATTGAAAGCCTATGGTTCCGAGAATATGCTGAAAGTGGAGAACATTGTTCCCTATATGACCTATGAAACAGTCATCGCATTTGACCCCAAGAAACAAGTAGAAGGATTCATTCATGGAAGCCTGCATCAGAACACGATATTTGACAGCAATCCTGTTGAACCTCCATATCTGCCGATTACGATTCATGAACGGCAGAACTTTATTATCGACCATATTACGAAGCAAGAACCGATTGTAAAACTGGCTGAAGCAGGAAAACACTTATCGCAATTCATCATTCCTCCCATCAGAGATATAACCGATTTAAGAATCATTCAGGTTATGATAGCTGAAGTGCGGAAAGGCAAAATTGAAATCGGCAAACAGTGGTGCGTTCTTGAAGTAATTGACAGTAGTTTTCTTCCGAAACTTGAACACAATGCGTTTAATGTATGGTGCGACCCTGCACTCATATTGAAAACAGGTGTGGAAATAGGAAGTTATGTCAAAATAATTGGGACAATAGAATTTGATTGCAGGGAGAAGTATCCACAAATGACTGCGTGTTCCATCATTTCAGAAACAGGCAATTAAAAAGTGTAAAAACGTAGGGTATCTGCATCATCTGTAGACAGCGTAAATTCCCCAGGTGGGATGCAATATTCTTTGCCTTATTTTCCTAAATCCTTTAATCGCATTATATTCGTCTGTGCTTCATCAGTCGCTTTTGTTTGCTCTTTTTCAAGGTGCACGATTATATCCTTAAATTTGACTTTCAGCGAATATACCTTATTCGGTCTTTATCAGGGAGGCTTATGGGATAAGATTGAGGCAAGCAGGAAGTGAAAGAATTTTGATGCCCCCCGGACATTTTATCAATAAGGAATTACTTTCAATGAATAGCATGGCATTTTCCCTCAAGGGGAGCTGATTGGAGAAGTTCTGATTCCTAGTTCTGAAGATTGACTGAATCAGAGATGAAAGGTTTAAGTTCATATATGCCACACATACGATATATGATGGCGCCAATATGAAAATAGAAAAATTGAGCTTTGCAGAAATGAAGACAAGAATCAAAGAACATTTACAAATGGCGCTAAATATTGAAGATTTTTCAATTAACAACGCCAAACAAGAGGGGGATGTTTGGAAGGTTAATGTAGAGTTTAAAGAGAAGACGGGTGCGATAGAAATGCCTACCACAGCGTTATTTAATTTAGATGCAGTGACGGGGGAAGTAAAGGAATTTAAGAAGGGTTATATATCGACATTTTGATGATATGACAGCTAAATTAGGACACTGCCCAATTTTAAGGTTGTTCATACAAGGTCTTTCTTTTTCTCTTCAAATTCTTCCTTGCTTATTTCTCCGCTGGCATACCTTTTCTTCAGGATTTCAAGGGCTGAATTCCCTTGCTTTGTGCTGCCTGCCCACAGGTATTTGATGAGGAGAACAAGCCCGATGAGCACGAGTATGCAGAATATAAGCCCTATAATCCCGTAGCCGCCGCCCATCATGCCATAGCCATAACCGTATCCGTCCATCATTCTGAATTGCATATATTATACCCCATTAATAAGAATTGATTTTAGTACTATAAAAAGATATGGTTAAAATACTCGGAAAGCCCAAATATACACAGGCTGACCTCTCAAAAACATCTTTCGCCTGTTCATATTTATGCCCAATGACTAATTTTGAAGCGAGACCTTATTCCACTACTCTTATATCTTCAAACTCTGGCAACTGGTCTAACGCTATTCCATGCCTGTCCAGAATTTTCAATGATTTCTATGGCTCTGTCAAAATGAGCTATGCCTGTATTATCCTCCGATAAAGTAAGGATTACAGTCCAAGCCTTATCATGGAGCATTACTGGATACCCTTTATAGATTCCTTGCATAATTGTTAGTATAGATACGAATCATTGCCATATATAATTTATTGAGACAATAGCAGGAGAGTTGCATAGATTTGTTCAAAAAGATGCTGGAAGGAGAAGGAGCTTCGATCCGGGATCATTTTATCAAAAAAGAATCTTTGTATCTTCGAATAGTTTGACCTTGTCCTTCGTTTTCATGCGGTCTATTTTTGCACAATATTTTGGCAATATTTTGTCATTCCATGCATCCATGCTCTTATGCAAAACAAGTCTTTCTTCTTCAATATCATCAAAAGCTTCCTTACCCTTGCTTGCTAAATATTCCTTATTCTTAATATCTGTGAATGCATAATAATCATCAAACATAGGTACTGAAGGCATTCCATACTCATTTGAAATCCTTGAGGTTCGCCTTCGCATATCTTTGCCTGGGATTATATTTCAGACATGTCTTCCATGCCTCAATAGCGTCTTCTCGTCTCCTGATCTCCCACATTGAACAGCCGAGGTTCTGATAGACATCAGCGATATCCTTCTTATTTTTCTCTGGAAAATATTTCAATGCAGTTTCATACATGTGAATTGCCCTTTCATATTCCCCTTTTTCATGATATACCGCACCTAATAAATATAATGCAAGGGGATAATCGGGATTCAAAGCTAATACCTGGTCGAAACCCCTCTCAGCTTCGATAAGTTTACTTTCGAGAAAAAAAATGTTGGCATGCAGGGTCATGACTTCGAGATCATTGGGGCTTAGAGTCAGGAGCTTTGTAAAAACATCTTTTGCCATGTCATATTGATGTTCAATTACTAATTTTGAAGCAGCAGCGATTCCAGCACTTCTTAGTTCTTCGAATTCAGATGTGGAAGATTTACGACGGAGCATAGAAGCATAGAATAATTCTTAATGATATTATTGTTACTGCAAAATGAATCGACGAATCGCAGCAGACTTTCAGAATCGATCCGAGCGGTTGAATTCTTTGCAGCTTGAGTCAAACTACGATCATGCAATTCTAAGTAACATAATGAAAATAATTCACTCCCGGTCCTCCTGGTGAACATACGGCATGGAAAACATTGTTTCTTTCGCATCAAGAGTGCCGGAAGATTACCACGATTCCGTAAATGCTGGGTGATATTTTTCATAACTGGCATTAACCTGTTCAAAGTCTTCCCCTACTTTTTCATAGTGCCTTTCCTTAACCTGCATCGTATGACCTGCCGCAACTGCTGATAACTTTCGACTTCCGCCAGCGTTGTCATAGTGCCTTTCTCCTGCTTCTCTCAATGCCATGCAGGTAACAAGTTTCAGGGTTCTGCCATCGACATAGTACTTCCTAATTTTCTGGAGCCCCAATAACTTGGCATAATAGCTGATCCTTTCATTGAACCATGGAAGACTCAATTGCTCCCCTTTTTCATTGATAAAGATATAGCCTTTCTTTCTTACCCCTATGATCTTTCTCAACATTTCGTTGGTATTCTCGGTCACAATTGCCGTTCTTGGCGGCGAAGGGAGATAATTCTTATTCCTATTATCCCATTTCTGTTTTGTTCGTAAAGCGGTTACAGTGTATTGTTTTCTGTCCCAGTTCTCAATTTGCAGGTTCAACGCTTCGAAAGGCCGGAGCTGCGTTTCATAGATGATCCTGAAGAATAGTTTTTCCCTGATAGGTATCTCCGGGGAAGTGCAGATGCTCTGCTCTCATCGAGGTTCACCCCCCGGTTCAGAAGTATGTCTGTTGTGATCAACTTAGTCTTTGTTGTTTGTATCGGTTTTAGAGCGATTTTAGGTTGAATTTTCATAGTGAGAATGACCCTTTACTTAGTGTTTCTACAGACAAACACTAAGTTTATTCAGTATTTAAAGCCTAACACCGATTATTTTTGATATTTGACTATATAATAACACCGATTTATTCATTCTTTTTATTCATAATGCATGCGAATAAACACTTAATCCCTGTCCAAAATAAGAATCATATATGTGCTGATACACCACATCGCACTTATGCCGATATAATTCAGGTATATAGCTCCTGGGTAGGCTGTCCAGAAACACATATCCATATTGTGCGCTTCTTTATAATAGGGCTGGAATTTTGTCTTTCTATAAAAGATAACGCTTAAATATCCGGGAACGAATTATTTAATAGAGAGAAAATGGGATTAGCACGTCTGGCAGGAATGGTTATAAAATATGAGTACAAAAGAAATCAAGTTAGGTGTAGCCAAAACTGGCTATCGGAACGGACAGAAGAACAGGGGGATAATCTGGTGCATTGCCTTTGTTGCTGTGTTATTGTTGGCCCCACAGGCAATGGCTCGACCAAGCTATCTGTCAACATTTGAAACAACATATCCTGCGGCAGCAGGTTCAAGAATAGATGCATGTAATCTCTGCCATAATAGTCCAGGCGGAGGAGACGCAAGAAACTCATATGGATTATCCTATGCATCATCAGGGCGCAATTTTGGAGCAATCGAAAGCACTGACTCAGATGGCGATGGCTATACGAATCTACTGGAAATAAAAAGCCTGACTTTTCCCGGTGATGCAAATGACCACCCAACAACACCACCACCAACAGCAGCGAAGTCATCCGGATTTGAAGCAATCGGAACAATTGCGGCAGTCTTTGTAGTAGTAATGGTAATAGTATATCGCCAACGCAAAGGCAAAGAGTAATCAGCAATTAAAAATAAAGGGATAAAAAGCATCCTGAAGAAAGAGGGAGTTAAAGATATAATTCTATGCGTGTAGCATTCGTGCACCTTCAACTTAAATCTATGAATGACAGACAAAGACATCAGGTCATAAATTATCGAAACTGCCAAAATTGCATGCGAATAAAAAAGTTCACCCATACAAAAATATAAATTACCCCCAAATGCATTGGATGCCTGTGCAAAAAAAGATCGCAATTACAGCCCTTGTCCCGCCTGAACTCATATATGCATGTGGAGGCCAGCCATTTGATGTCAATAATGTCATCCCCGGATCAAAAAAATATCCCCGGAATAAATTATGCGCCTGGACTGCCATCTGGCAGGAGATGCTTTCAAAGAGGGAAATAAATATTGACTCTCTTATCGTTGTCGCAGGCGGTGATTGCCATAATGCGCTCGTTGACGGGCAGAAGGTCGCAATGAGCGGGATACCAACTCATTTTTTCTTTTATCCATTTGATGGATCTGCCGAATACCTTGAATCACAATTGCTAAAGCTTCGTGATTTCCTGAGGGGGATTAAATCCCCTGAAAAACCAGGGGAGATCAGGGAACTCAAAAAGTTAGGGTTACAAATAGATAAAAAAAGAGTGCAGGGAAAGCTTTCATCCGGTGATGCTTTTCGAATCCTTATTTCTTTTAGCGATCTTATTGGCGATCTTGATAAATTCCGGGAAACCATTTCTTCGGTCAAGGAAACTGATATTGAGATCAATAACAGGATCGCATTGATCGGCGTTCCTCCCATATACCATGATTTCCATGATGTTGCGCAATCTCTTGACCTTCATGTTGTATTTGATGAATTGCCTTATGAATTTATCCGCCATTCTGGAACGGATATTCATGAGATAGCCAGGGATTATTGCGATTACACCTTTGCAAGACCACTTGATTTCAGGATCAAATTCCTCCAGAAGGAACTCGAAAAACGAAACGTGGACGGAGTTGTCCATTATACCCAGTTCGCCTGCCACCACATGCTTGAAGATGATATTATGAGGTCAAATCTTGATTACCCCCTGCTCACGATCCAGGGAGACTTGCCAGGAAACACCCCTGAGCAGATAAAATTACGGCTTGAAGCCTTCAGGGAGGCGCTTGAGAGATCATGATCGGGCTTGATGTGGGCAGCACAACTGCAAAGAAAGTCTCAATTGAAGACGAGGAAATAAAATATCAGATAACAGGGACGCACAATTGGAAAGATCTGATTTTGGGCGTAGATGGAAATGATATTATTTCAACGGGGTATTTTCGGAACACGGTTCCGCATCATGCATCGGTGACAGAGATAACCGCAGCAATATATGGCGTTCGCCATTACTTTCCTGATGCTGATGTGATCGTGGATATAGGGGGACAGGACACCAAGGTCATTGATGTCAGGAAAAATAATTTCATCATAAATGATAAATGCAGTGCAGGCACAGGCGCCTTCCTTGAATTCGTGGCGAATTATTTTAAGATAGAGCTAACGGAGATGGGTTTATATCACAGCAGGGCAAAGCGAATTCCTGCAATAAATAACACATGCGGCGTATTTGCTCTTTCTGAGATGATCTCACAGCTCGTTGCCGGCTATACCCGGGAAGAAGTTATAGCAGGAATGCATTATGCATTTGCGCGGCGGATATCATTCATGATACCTGAAGCGCAATCGCTGGTTCTTATTGGCGGGACTGTGAAGAATAAGGGGATGGTATCAGCGCTTAGCGATATACTTAAGAAAGAGGTGCTTGTGCCTGATGAGCCACAAATTGTGAACGCTCTGGGTGCTTTGAAATATTATTCATAGGTATTTTCTTAATTTTGGTGATATTCTCAGTGAAACATTTATATTACAATTGTTACAATATTGTCACATGTGTTACAAAAATATAACAGATGGAAAGTGTTAAAATTTTTTTTTGAAAATCCCATACCGATAGACGCAGGATTTCAACTGAGAGAGATTAGCAGGATAGTATCTCTTGCAACAACATCTGTGAAGCAGTATTTGAACGAAATGGTTGATGAAGGTCTGATCATCCGGACAAAGCACAGGTTGTTTACATACCCTGTTTATCGAGCTAATTTTGATAGCACAGATTTCAAGCTCTTTAAAAAAATTGATACAATAATTTCTCTTAAGGAATCGGGATTGATAGATTATCTGGAAAACCAGTGTATGCCAGATGTTATTATTTTGTTTGGCTCTGCTTCAAAAGGAGAAGATACTATGGAAAGTGATATCGATTTATTTCTTGTTTCCAGGGGAAAAAAAACGGATATTCAGGAATTTGAAATTAAACTTAAGAGAAATATTAATCTTCTCTTCAGTGAAGATTTTGGCGAACTTAGCAATGAATTGAAAAATAATATTATCAATGGGGTTATCTTGAAAGGATATCTAAAGGTGTTCTGATGGAAGTTGGAATAATAAAAACCGTTCCCGATAGAGAAAAAGCAAAATCGACATTGAAAATGGTGGAAACCACGTTGGAAATGATAGACACCATTGATTCAAGGAAATTCAGTTCGCATGTCGTAAAGGAATACTATGAGGTCATCCGTGAGCTGATTACGGTGATTCTGCTCCTTGATGGTTATAAGACTCAAGGAGAAGGGGCGCATAAAAAGTTGATAGAATACATTGGGAAGAATTACGCGGAATTCAAAGTAAATGATATCATGCTCATCGATGACCTGCGCATAATAAGAAACAAGATTTCCTATAATGGTTTTTTCGTTACAGACGATTATCTGGAGCGAAAAAGGAAAGATATACTGATGCTAATAGACAATTTAAGAGTAATTATCTATAAAAAGTTATGATATGCTCGCTCTGCACAATTATTCAAAGAGTTATTAATTTTTCAAGTCTTTGAGATTAGTTTGAATCGAATACTGATGACACGGATAATACGGATTTTCACAGATCCACACAATCCGCATTCTATTCCTGATTTTTCTATTGATCGATGACACATAAGATCCAGTTGGTTAGCCGGGGCTTCAGTTCAAGCCATATACTTCTCTATCAACCTGATCTCTTTTTTCCCCCCGGCATATATCGGAGTGATGTCATCTATCGCCCGAGGCTGGATTGCCAGGATATCTGTTCTCCCGTTACTTATCGCACCACCAGCATCTGATATTATCTTCCCGATGGGGTTAGCTTCAAAAAGCAGCCGAAGCTTTCCTTTTTCTTTTCCCTTGAAACCCGGATAGGTGAACACCCCGCCTTTATGGAGTATCTGGTGCATGTCAGCCACAAATGAGCCGCTAAAGCGCAGTTTATAGCCATCATTTTCAAGATCCGCGATGAACTTTGCATGCACAGGCAGGTAATCACGGCGAAGGGCACCGGGTGCGTATATTTTCGCATCAGGGATCTTAATATCCTGCGCGGTCAGGTTGAATTCGCCTTTTTCATCCATCACGAAGTCGCAAACACCGTTTCCTGTTGATAATGTGAGCGTTGTAAGGGGCCCATAAAGAATATACATCGCTGCTATCATATTCTCACCCTTATCAAGGACATTCTCTGGATATATTCCTATAATTGTTCCTACCGCAAGGTTCACGTCGATAAGTGAAGAACCGTCAAGAGGATCGATAACGACCCCGAACTGGTTCTTTGGATTTTCAATCTCAATGATACCGGGCTGTTCTTCTGTTGCGATATACCGTACCAACCTTGTTTTCTTTAATCCATTGATAAGGACATCATCCGCCCATTTATCAAGAGCCATCTGCTCTTCGCCGTAAATATTTCGAGTCCCTGCCTTATCCTGGCTTTTTAAGAATCCGCTCTTTATCATTTTTCCTTGCTCGCCAAAGAAAAGGATCAACTCTGATAATTTCGGGTCAGTGTTTTTTTGCAAAAGAAAATCTTTTAGTTTAATACTTTCACACTCTTGTAGTTTATTTATTCTTTTTAAGTAATGAGGCACTAAATAGTTATCTATTTGAGACTTTTTAATTTCTTCTGAAAAATGCACACAGGTAAGGATAACCGCACAGGACACAAGGGATCACAGAGTTGCGGCATTTCTCTGTGTCCTCTGTGTTCTTTGTGGTTTTTTCAAACGAGAATATGATGAAATGCTCTTATTATTCTGCAACGGATTTTTTTAATCCATCATGTTCATACAGGATAAATTTATATATGGACAATTTTAATAATAAAAATGTACTAAAATCAAGGTCGAAGTGAAAAAATGGAACTTAAGAATTTAAAGAGCATTAAAGGTACAGGTTATGCACTGCTGATCGCCGGTCTTTTGTTTATACTCTATTCCGTGTATTCGATGTACAGCGTATATACAGGGGCACAAGCTGCGCCTTCTGTTATCCACATGAACAGCGTAAAGTTTTCGCTTCCCGCACCCCCAGGGACGCCGGCAACGGAAACAGAACTCATCTCAGGGACTGAATCAAGCAAAATGATGGACATGGGACTCTGGTTCGCGCTTATGACATTCGTTGCTTCGGCAGGTGGAAGGATCGGGGAACTTGGCGTAAAATTGATGCGCGAAATAAAAGTTGAAGTTAAAAACGAAGCTTAAAATATAGGTTCATTGCTACAAAGAACATAAATGGAAAAAAAAAAACAGCCTTGCTGGCAATACTTGGGAGTATATTTTTTGTTGCAGGGATATATTTTGATAAGACCTCATTTATCTATCTGGGTGTCGGGACATGGTCTTCAGGTCTGATATTCTATACTTTTTTTCCCAGGCACAAGGAAATAATGTCCCTGATCCTTGGTCTCTTAGTGCTTCATACCGGAGTTTTGCTCCTCCTGAGAGAAACATATCAAGATATGAAATTGCTAGGGTTTTTGATTTTCACTGCTGGCATTGTTATTGTTCTGAATTCAGGTATTTCAGAATATTTTGAAAGAAGGAAGAGAAAATAGATATAAAACATCAAAGTATCTTATCTTCTTTCATGGCTTTTGAAAGCTCAAGTGCCGAATAAGCCGCCCTTGTTACTCCCATGCTGCGTTTATCAGTATCCGTTCCTGCCAGGTAAAGATTTTTAATAGGTGAGCGTATTCCGGCAAAAAATCCATTGATGGTAACTGCGGCTTTTTCGGGTATAGTCACTTGGTAATGAGTCATCTCAATATTCTTCTCGATACCCGGCACCGCCTTCATGATCAAACCAAGCGCGTTTTTCTTTTCAGTTTCAATATCTTTTTCATCTTCAATAACGAATGTGAAACCAACCAGCTGCTTGCCTTTTGGCGCGATGCTTGCATCGTAATTGCTTATTGGCATTGCCCAGTATGCTCCGCCCCTGAACCATACCTCTGATCCTGTATAATCAAATTCTTTCATTTTTTCCTTTAATCCAAGCCAAATCGTGAGGCTGAGCGTCTGGTCTATCCGTGAAAGATCCCTCACGTACTCTGATGGCAGCGAGACAAACGAGGGAAGACTTTTTGCAAAACCGGTATAAACCACGGTATCAGAACTATAGGAATCTGCATCTGTAGCCACACCTATTGCTTTTTCACCATCGGTCAAAATCTTGCAGACCCTTGAACCCGTTTTTATCTTTACGCTATCGGGCATGGAATATAAAACTGCATTCAACAATGATTTCAAGCCCCCGCGTGGGTATGCCTGTGCATAGGCAACTTTATTGGTTGCAAGCCTGCTCAATGAAGTAAGGTGCCCCATTAACTGGTATTTTGACAGCATATCGGTTATTACTGAGGCATAGGATGTATCCGGCAATACTTCTTCTTCCTTAAAAACATCCACTGACACGCTGTCCCTTACAAAACTGCTTCCATATAATACACGGCTAACAGATGTTTCTTTCATGGATTTCCCAGAGAGGAAATATGCGATAGCATTTACAAAATCATACGTGTCCAGCGAAAGCCCTTTAGGAAGGAAATCATAGACCGGTTGGTTTTCATCCAGCATACCAAAGGTCATCTGCGTAAGGGCTTTTGTCAATGCCTGTGATAGAAGGAGCCTGTCTTTTCTGGGAAGTACATCAAAAGTTACAAAATCTTTAATATTTGATGGTATCCTCGTGAGACCTTTATCCGTACGTACATAATAATGCCCGTATTCCACGAAAAAAGGCATGTATGTAAAATATTCATCCATCAACCGGCGAAGAGGCCCTTCCCTGAGATGAGTGATAGCATGGGGACCTGTATCCACCTGGAAACCATCAACCATATAGCTGTTGCAATTTCCCCCCACAATATCATCTTTTTCAAGAATCAGTACTTTCTTGCTGTGCCTGGAAAGAACCAGGGCTGACAACAGCCCGCTAATTCCTCCTCCTACTACGATCGTATCATAATCAACCATTACACCTCTTACTATAGATAAACATTATAAAAAATCTTTCTACAGGATCTTCTTAATACGTCTGATGATACCGCGCATAACCTGTAATATTACAATGTGTATCGGGGCAGCCTTTCCACCAGGGCGGGTCTTTCCATTCCTGATGGCATCAAGTACAGATATTTCATCAGGTTGCGCATCAATTTCCGTATATCCGGAACCTATTGTAGCCAGCATATGGGAATCGCTCCCCCCTACTTGCGGTATCTCAAGTTCTATTGCCATCTGTTTTGCTTTTTTGTTCTCACCGAATATGCATCTTGAATTGAACGTTTCGATGGCATCAACGTCAAGACCATCCACGTTGCCGATACTTCTTATTTTAAAAGGATGCGCGGCGATAACGACACCCCCGATCTGCTTTGCGATCCTTATGGTATCTTTTGGATCAAGACCCGATGGGATATCCTGCCTTACTCCGAGCACGATCAGATGCCCCCGGTTCGTTGATACTTCAACTGCGGGCAGGACCATCAAAGGAAGATTTAATTCAATTACACGTTTTCGGGCATGGAAACTTCCCGTTAATGTGTCGTGATCACAAATCGCTATCCCATCCAGTCCTTTTTTCACAGCTTTTTTTAAAATATCATCCACATCCAGTCCGCTATCTGGAGAATAGTTTGAATGGATGTGCAGGTCAAAACGCATATTACTTATATTTCCCAGGATATACAAAAATTAACTCATCCCCAGAATTATTTAAATATCAATCTGTATATCATGGTGCACCATGAGCCTAGAAAAACTTGACGTCGCATCATTAAAAAAATCCGGTTATATGAAGCAGGTACAAAATGACCTTTTTGTGGTCAGGTTACGTGTGCCATGTGGCAATCTTACATCAAAGCAGCTATCAGGCATTGCTCATCTTGCCGAAAAATACGCAACCGGTAGCATTCATATCACGATAAGACAGGGAATACAGATACCCAATGTTAATATCCATCAACTCGATGCCATCACAAAGGAACTTGAAGATAACGGCACCCCGCCTGGCTCTTGCGGTCCAAGGATCCGTAATATTGTGTCATGCCCCGGAAATTCGGAATGCAACTATGGTATCATAGACACCTATGGCATGGGAGATTTGCTCGATAAGGAATTCTTTGGCGAGGATATGCCAGTTAAGATCAAATTCGCAGTCACAGGATGTCCTAATTCTTGTGCAAAGCCACAGGAAAATGATCTTGGAGTGATGGGTATCATGAAGCCTGCAATAAACACTGATGCATGCTCAGGTTGCGGAACTTGTACATTTATGTGCCCCGAGAAAGCCATAGTCCTTGAGAATGAAAAAATAAAAATAATCTGGGATAAATGTAACCTGTGTGGCGCTTGTGTTGGGACATGCCCATCCGATCTTATTACCGAGGAATGGAAAGGATATAAGATCCTGGTGGGGGGAAAGATCGGAAAACACCCCAAACTGGGGACTGAATTAATTGATGTACAATCCCCACAAGAGGCTGTGGCGATATTCAGGAAGATAATAAACTGGGCAAAAAAGAATACAAAAACAGGGGAAAGGTTAGGGACATGCCTTGATCGTGTGGGATTTGAGAAATTCAGGAAGGAAGTATTATAAAAGGAGAAAATATGCTAGAAAAACTTAATATAGAAAAATTAGCAACTGATTATGAAAATAAGTCGCCTCAGGAAATCCTTATTCTGGCCCTTAAAAATTTTAAGAATATCGCAATATCCTTCAGCGGCGCTGAGGATGTAGTATTGATCGACATGGCAAAGAAGATCAGTAATGATTTCAGGGTATTTTCGCTTGACACCGGGCGCCTGCATCCTGAGACATATCAGTTCCTCGAGGAGGTCAGGAACGCTTATAATATCAATATTGAAGTGTTTTTTGCCAACCGCGACGCGACTGAAAAGCTTGTAAAGGAAAAAGGGTTGTACTCCTTCATGAAGGATGGTCACAAGGAATGCTGCGATGCTCGCAAGGTCGATCCGCTAAAGCGTGCATTGAATACAGTGGATGCCTGGGTAACAGGACAGCGAAAAGACCAGAGCCCGGGAACAAGGGCAAATGTGCCGGTCATCCAGAAAGACCCGACGTTCGGAACGGGCAATCTGATAAAGTTCAATCCGCTTGCGAACTGGACTTCAAAACAGGTATGGGATTACATAAGAGAGAACAATGTTCCTTATAACAAACTCCATGAAAAAGGATTTGTCAGCATTGGATGCGAACCATGCACAAAGCCTGTGCTTCCCGGACAGCATGAACGCGAAGGGCGCTGGTGGTGGGAAGATGCCACGAAGAAGGAATGCGGGCTTCATGCTGGGAATGTGAAGAAGTAAAGGAGCGAGCCCACTGAGGCAGCAAAGCAGCTTATCGCTGTGAACAGCCTGCTTCAAGGCAGCCCCTCCCTTCACAGACCCCTATACACACCGCCAGTGAATTGAGACGCGGGGAAGATTAGGGTTGCCCTGATATTTCATTTTTCAGATTTATAACTCACGGAATCGTTTATCCATTTAAGATAATCGGGAGAACCATCATCGATCTTGAATGATACCACACATGGCACTTCATAACTGTGTATCTCTTTCACTCTTTTTTCGATCTCTTTTACTTTATCGGTTCTTGTTTTTACAAGGATCCCGAACTCACTGGCTTCATCAATATTCCCCTTCCACCTGAAAATAGAAGTGATCGGAAAAAGGTTCACGCAGGCAGCGAGACGCTCCTCGACAAGTATGCGTCCGATCTTGCGCGCTTCTGGCATATCCCCGGCGGTTATATATATTATTGAAAACATTTAGCACTCTAAAGTTTAATATGCATGATGTGTTTAATAACTTACTGATAATGCTCCCGGAGACAAATTTTTGAATTACACCGATCTTCTTCTGCCTCTATTCTTATTTTACTGGCTCATCGTCATGATCCTCGACAGGCGCGGGACATTGGCGAAACATAATATTACTGCATATGGTCCAATATTGATGCTTCGAACCACGAAAGGACAGGAATTCCTGGACAGGCTGGCAATGCATAAAAGATTCTGGAGGACATTTGCAAATATCGGGCTGCCTGCAATGCTTATTGGAATGCTGGTAATGTTCCTGTTAGTGCTATTCATTGATTACTCACTTATCACATCATTTAAAACCCAGACCGTCCCGCTGCCCTCAAAATACAATGAAGCAAGGAATATTTTCCTTATACCGGGTGTAAATGAGTTCATTCCTCTTTACTGGGGCGCTATAGCATTATTAGTGACTCTCGTAGTGCATGAATTCTCACATGCCATTCTCTGTAAAGTTGAAGGTATCAAAGTAAAATCGATGGGCTTATTGCTTGCACCAATTCCCATAGGCGGTTTTGCCGAACCTGATGATGAACAGCTCCTCGGAAAAAAAGAAGAGAAAGTTCCTGAAAATGGCTTACTCCCCGAGCAGCCAATGCAGCCCAAAAAACTTGCAACCCGAAGCGAACGCATCCGCGTTCTTACAGCAGGGGTAATGGCTAATTTTACGACAGCATTTATTGCTTTTGTACTCTTTTTCTTATTGCTTGGATCTATTACCTCAGTAGGAGATGTAATGGTCACAAATGTCATTCCGGACTCACCCGCATACCTAAATGGTGTGAAACCGAATATGATATTGACAGGAATAAATGATAATAAAATAATAAATGCCACTGAGTTTCTATCTTATGCGAATAGTATTACCCCGGGAAGCACCGTCAAGCTCGATATTATTGAAAATGGGGTAAGGAAAAAAATAGAACTTACTGCAACAGGAAGCAACATTTCACTCTCAGGTGTAAAGATATCCACAGTGATAGAAGGTTCGCCTGCCAAGATCGCCGGGATCAAGGAAGGCATGATCATTGTCCGGATAGATGATACAGAAATAAAAGAGGTCAGCGATTTTGTTAATTTCATGAATTCCACAAAAGAAGAACAGATTATAGATGTATATCTTTTGAGCAACAGTTCCCTTAATGCTTCTACAGAAGAGTTCAAAGCAATTAAATTGGGAAAAAATCCTGACCCTATGGGTATAAAGAAGGGATTCCTTGGCTTATCTTATTCACCTGAACAGGGAGTAAGTCAATCCATCGGGATAGGAATTGGTCAATTCCCGGCTAAATCTTACCTCAATATGTTGAAGAGTATTCCCTCGTTAATGACAGGCATCATAGGATGGATAATAATATTTGGATTGCCGATAACTGGTTTAGCAGGTGAAGGATTCCCGGGTTTTAGCGGCGTTCTTATGAATTTTTACGAGCCAACAGGCTGGATTGCCGTGCTTGGGATCGGAGTATTCTGGATATTGAATTCTCTTCTATGGATTGGCTGGATGAATCTGTATGCAGGGCTTTTCAATTGCCTGCCAGCTGTACCGCTTGATGGCGGGCATGTGTTTCGCGATGTTATGACATCATCACTTACGCGAATTTTCGGGGATGGCGAGCGGGTGGAGAGAATATCCAATGCGATCGTGATCATATTTGCAGTTATGATCCTCCTTTCATTCGTATTCTTGATAATCGCGCCATATGCAGCGCATGGGTTCTAAATTCTGCGCCGAAGTCAGCATCGGTGTCCTCCTTCATGGAAGCGTGTTACAGCAGGATAAGGGAGGGGCGGGATTATTTGCATGTTTATCGGGGTTTAGAAAATAGTATTCATCCAGACAGAATGGAACACGGATTGCGCGGATGCGCACGGATCGAAACCGCAGAATTGTTGCATTGTATTAATGTTCATATCAAATTTAGGTCTAAAAAATCGATAATAGAAAGAGATTATGATACACTTGATAAATCGAAAATTCACTCAGTAATAATTTGAACTGTCAAATTTGGGATTGATCATAATCATCAACCTGGCATGAGTTAAAAAAAAATTGACTTTTCGATAATATAAAAAATAAATATCTAAACGGTTACTAATAATAATAAAAAAAGAATAAAGTTTAATTAATAATAATTAAACTTTATCCAGGGCTTCGACGCCTACTTTCTTCACATTCGGCTTGTTGATTTTTGCAGGCATCCATTTTGGTTTGTTCTTTGGAGCTGCCACGACTTCTGTCCAGCCTTTATAAATATGAACCTTCTTTGTGCCTCTCTCTCTTAATCTTAATTCGACTGGTTTTGATTTTGTTCCTTTGCTGCGATTAGCTGCTTTTAAAGCTGCCTGGCGTGGCTGATGTCCTGTAAATACTCCAGCCTCTTTTCCATTCTTTTCTCTTAATACAAAATTTCTTATTTCTGCCATAATTAATTCATACCCCGACAACGATTTGTTGTCTTAGGGTAGAATCATTCATCCTAGTATATAAATGTTGTTGTGAAAAATGTGCCAAAGCATATTGTTTTCTAATAATGATACTACAGCTATTGGTATTTCAATAACCGAAAAAACAGCACCATTTGGCTTGAAATCATGATAATTGAACAAAAAACCAAAAGTCTTAGAGGTTATATGTATACCAAACAAAAAAAAAGCACAATGTGTCAATTAAATACAGGAAATATTTCATTCCGGACAATTATTTCATCAAATTTTTCCTTCCAGCACTTTAATATTACCTGCAAACAAAAAAGGGCATGTGCACCTCAATAAAAGAGTCCGGAAAAATTTGGGAGACCTTCAACCCTGCATTCATGGCGCTAGATTATCTGAAAGCGCCCAGGTTATGGGAAAAAGAACCGATGAACTGCTTGATTTTAGCGTCAACCTTAATCCACTCAGTCCCCCAAAATTAAGATCGGTAGTGTCAGCTGCATATAATTCAATAAACTATTATCCGGACAATAGATATCCTGACCTTAAGAAAGCTGCTGCCGATTATCTTCATGTATCGCCTGAAAACATAGTCCCTGGAAATGGTTCATCAGAATTGATCCGCCTTTTAGCTGAAACCATAATCGAATCTGGAGATAAGGTCATAATTCCGACTCCCACCTTTGGGGAGTATGAATTCCAGTGCAAGCTTTTTGGTGCTGACATAGAATATGTCGATTGCCGCCACATCACGAACATCCAGCCCGATAATTTTAAAGCTGTCTTCCTATGCAACCCGAATAACCCCACAGGCAAGCTACTTCATCGAAAAGAGCTCATTTCGCTTACTGAAAAATGCACCTCATCAGGGGTTTTCTTGATCGTGGATGAGGCATTTATTGAACTTTCCGATCCTCATGAAAGTGTTGCAGATATCGCAGCATGTAATGATTTTGTAATTGTCCTTCGTTCAGTCACAAAAGCATTTGCAGTCCCAGGATTAAGAATCGGTTTTGCTGTAGCATCACCAGGGTTGGCCGGGCTTTTGAATAATATCCGCCTTCACTGGAATATGAACTCCATCGCAGCAGAAGTGTGTGCAAAGCTTCTTGGGAATAGCCAGGATTACCTCAACAAATCACTTTCCCTTCTAAAGAGAGAGCGTGAGTGGCTATCATCAAAACTTGGGGCTTTCAGGGGTTTTAAACCATACCCCAGCGATACGAATTTTATCCTTATCGACTTGGGTGGTTTCGGATTGAGTTCTATTGAATTGACAGAACACATGTTAAGACAGGGTATTATCATTCGCGATTGTGCTTCTTTTAATCTTAAAAATCACATCCGTGTGGCTGTACGTAAAAGAAGCGAGAACCGCAAGTTGATCGCGGCTTTTACCCAAGTCATAGCCGAATGGGGACGCGAACTTGCAGAAAAAGAGATCGCAAATGCACTTGATAGGGGGGTTACTGCCCGAAGCAGGATCGATTGTGAATATTACCCTTGTCACTTTGAAGGGCAGGATTGCACTTTCTGTTTCTGTCCATTCTACCCTTGCGAAAATACAAAAACCGGAGGAGAAGTTCTCCATAGATCAACAGGCGGAACAGTATGGAGCTGTGCCGGATGCGATCTTATCCATGATGGCAACATTGCTGATAAGGTATTAAAAGAGCTGATGAGGGGGAAGAAAATAAAGGAAGTTTGGAAACTCGTGGTGGAGTCTCATCTATGATTGAGTTCTGGAGCAAGGTTTTGCTCCTGGCTGTCATTTTTGATATCCTGTTCGGGGAACCGCCCGCGCTTCTTCATCCGGTTGTGTGGATGGGGAAAATAATCAGCCTTTTCGTTCGTGCTGTCCCCCGGAGTCACCGGAAGATATATGGTTTCATCATGGTGTTATTTTCTGTTGGGGTAACGGTTCTGATAGCCAAAGCTCTTGAATTTATAGGGACAGGAATCCCGGCAATTGTAATTACGGCATATTTCCTAAAATCCAGCTTTTCCATTCGCATGCTGCTTGTTTCTGCTATCAGGATACAACGAGAACTTGAAATGGGAAATATCGAAAAAGTACGAAGAGACCTGAGGACCTTTGTTGGGAGGGATACATCAAACCTCAATATGCATCAATCGGCGTCAGCGGTTATAGAATCAATTGCAGAAAGCTTCGTTGATAGTATTTTATCACCATTATTTTATTTTCTATTATTCGGTCTTCCGGGTGCGCTTACCTACAGGATGATAAATACGCTTGACTCAATGGTTGGTTATAAAAAAGAGCCATTTATACAAATGGGATATGCTGCAGCGCGTCTTGATGATATTGCAAATTTTATACCTGCTCGTCTGTCTTTGATATTTATTATTATTGCTTCTGTTTTTTTTGGAAAACCTATGGATGCGATAAGAACCTGCATGCTGGGCCATAATAAGACCGCTTCGCCAAATTCAGGGTGGTCGATGGCTGCCGTTTCAGGCGCTCTAAATGTGAGGCTTGAAAAAGTAGGCTATCATGTTCTGGGTAGTAATTATTGTGATCCGGAATCTTTTCATATAAGAAAAGCAATCAATCTTGTGGGTTTTTCATCTTTTCTGGTCATAGCAGGTGTATATTTCATAGGGAAAATACCTTTGATCGGATAATAACCATTTACTTTATGAATATTAAGATAATATGAGGGCTCATGAAGCAACAGGACGCATACAAAATACTCGCCGCATTTCTTGTAATTACAATGTTAGGTTCGGTATTTGCCTATATGTTTATAGGGAAAAATGAGGACACCACACAAACAACCGATACTTCGATAACAAATCTGGAAAAATACAATCCTGATTTCTGGACTGTCAGCCAGCCTTTTAATTCTATTTCCGATGCGCTGAGCATGACGCCTCCGGGGGCAATCGTAGCATATTATGTTGACCTGGAAAACATGCCCCCACAAATGATCCAGTGGGTCAGGCAGGAAATCCCGGTCATTCAGGAAGTGGATTCCCTTTACAAATCAAATACCACGAAAATGTATTATGCGAGTATCAAGGAAGGGAATAATAATTCATTCCTGCTTCTGAGCACCATGTCAATCCCGAAGAACGATTTTGAATATATCGTGATCCCCAATACGACTATATTGCAGAGGCAGGATACGGGCATGATAAACATAATGGGAACACCGGTTATCTATGCTCCCGATCAAATCGCCAGTGAAGTGCTTAACATAATTTATGGCATGAATAAATCTGTCACTGCTTATGACCGGTATGAAAATATACTAAATAAAGTGGAACCTGCACCTTACCAGATATTAAATGCAAACGTGAGTTTCGCAAAACAATTTTATATTGGTCTCAATTTAGTAAATGGTAGTTATGAAGGAACCACGGCTTATCTTGATGCAAACTCATCAGTTTTAAAAAAGATCAACCAGTCAAAAGCCAACAGCACACAAAACGGTTTTGAACAATTTAGCATTAACCTGAGTGGAAATTATACCATAGTTAAGGTCGTCTCTCCTGAACTATTCAAAGTAATAAGTGAGTTAAGTGAGGAAACAAATTAGGCGCAAAATATATACCATATCATGCTGTAGAAAGCGCCGATACTTTTAATCAAATGAATGATGAAGGATTAAAATCCTGAAGGAAGTAATTAATATGGCACAACCAACCTATATCAAATTTGAAGTCCCTGCTGAACTATCCAATAAAGCATTAGAAGCTCTTGAGATGGCACGGGATTCTGGAAAGATCAAGAAAGGAACAAATGAAGCCACAAAAGCGATTGAACGAGGGATCGCAAAACTTGTAATAATCGGCGAAGATGTGAACCCACCTGAAATCGTAATGCATCTTCCTGCTCTTTGCGAAGAAAAGAATATACCATATATATATGTAAAGAAACAGGTAGAACTTGGAGCAGCCAGCGGATTAAGCGTTGGCAGCGGCGCAGCGGCAATAGTTGAGCCGGGAAGAGGCAAGGAACTTGTAGAAGAAGTGGCACAGAAAGTCTTGGCATTGAAGAAGTGAAATCATGGCTGACGAAGATGCAGGATATCCTGCGGAAATAGTTGAGATCGTAGGCAAGACCGGCATGCATGGCGAAGCTATGCAGATACAGTGCCGTGTACTTGATGGCAGGGATAAGGGCAGGGTCATAACCCGAAATGTCGTTGGACCAGTAAAACTCGGGGATATCCTGATCCTCCTTGAAACCTCACGAGAAGCAAAGAAATTAATGTCAAGGTGAGATCATGGAAAAAAGAAAATGCTCGTTCTGTGGGGGCGCAATAGAACCCGGCACAGGCAAGCTTTATGCCAGGAAAGATGGAACAGTATTCTATTTTTGTTCATCCAAATGCCAGGGCAATTTGAACCTTGGAAGGATCCCGAGAAAAGTCGCATGGACTGAGGCGGGAAGAAAAGCAAGAGGAAAAACAACCCCATAAGGTGAGACCTTGGAGCGCACTTACGTGATGGTAAAACCCGATGGTGTACAGAGGGGTCTTGTAGGCGAGGTAATTAGCCGGATAGAGAGGCGCGGGCTCAAAATAGTAGCCCTGAGCTTGAAAACGATCTCGCCTGATTCTGCTAAAAAACACTATGCCGAGCATACCCAGAAACCATTTTTCAATTCCCTGATCAGTTTTATTACCTCAGGACCATCGGTTTCGTTCGTTGTTGAAGGCAAGAATGCCGTATCTGTGATGCGTGCTATCAATGGCTCGACCAATCCCGTAAATGCTGCCACAGGGAGCATTCGCGGGGATTTGGCGCTTGACACGGGCCGCAACATCGTTCATGCCAGCGATTCGATCGAATCTGCTCAGAGGGAAATAGCCATCCATTTCAAGGAATCTGAAATAGTACCATATTCAAGGGTAGACGAAACCTGGATATACGAAAATTAAGGTTTTTTGTTCAAAACGCTCCTTATTATATACTTTTAACATAATCTATAGAATATGGGAGAAAATCTGCGCACACCCATCGTTTGTGTGATGGGGCATGTGGACCACGGCAAGACGTCACTTCTTGATAAGATAAGAGGAACCACAATAGCAGAGGGTGAAGTAGGCCGTATCACTCAGCATATTGGTGCCACCGAAGTTCCGCTTGATATCGTAAAACAAGTATGCGGCCCGATATTTAAGGGCGACACAAAGGTTCCGGGCCTTCTATTTATCGATACGCCGGGACACAGGGCTTTTACGACTTTAAGAGCGCGGGGCGGAGCGCTTGCAGATCTTGCAATACTTGTTGTTGATGTTAATGAAGGATTCCAGCCCCAGACGCTTGAGGCTGTGGAGATCCTCAAGAGATTCAAAACACCTTTTATCGTAGCAGGAAATAAGATCGATAAAGTCCCGGGCTGGAATCCACAAACAGGAAAACCGTTCATATTGTCCTTCCCCGAACAGACCAATTTTGCACAAGTGGGTCTTGATGAAAAGATCTATGTGATCATCGGCAAACTTTATGAAAAAGGTTTCAGTTCAGACCGGTATGATAGGGTGCGGGATTTCCAGCGAAATATAGGAATAGTTCCTGTAAGTGCAAGAACTGGCGAAGGGATACCAGATCTTCTTATGATATTAATGGGACTTGCGAAAAAGTTCCTGGAAAAAGACCTTGAATACAGGGCAACAGGACCTGGCACAGGCACTGTCCTTGAAGTAAAGGAAGAAGTGGGTCTTGGAACAACGCTTGATGTGATATTATATGATGGGGAGTTAAAAGTCGGGGACACCATAGTTGTAGGGAGCAGAGGCGCTCCGATCGTAACAAAAATACGGGCACTCCTAAAACCTAGACCATTATCTGAGATCCGCTCGGAAGAAAAGTTCAAGCAGGTAAAGAAAGTCGTTGCAGCTTCCGGTATTAAAGTCGCTGCACCATCACTTGAAGGGGCACTTGCGGGATCGCAGATCCGCGTGGCTTCCGGCAATATTGAGGAAATATCAGCCGCTATAAAATCAGAAATAGATGCAGTAAGGATTGAGACCGAATCAAACGGGGTATTGATCAAATCCGATACCATCGGTTCTCTTGAAGCTCTTGTGAATGAGTTGAAAAAAGAAAATATCGCAATACACAGAGCTGATATCGGAGACATTTCAAAACGAGATGTCGCAGAGGTAAAAACTATTAAAGATCCACTATATTCGGTGATCCTTGGATTTGAAGTGGATGTACTACCTGATGCAAAGGAAGACTTATTGGGTTCGGATGTAAAACTGTTTAATAATAATGTCATCTACCGCCTTATAGAAGATTATAAGAACTGGGTTATAGAACAAAAACAGCTCATTGAGAAGAAACGCTTCGAAACAATTATCAAACCGGGAAGATTTATTATCATGCCTGACTGCACCTTCAGACAGAGCAAGCCCGCGGTCGTGGGTGTACGTGTCCTTGGTGGATTGATTAAGACCAATCTTGATGTCATGAAAGAGGACGGTTCTATTGTGGGTATAATAAAAGGAATACAGGAGAACAACGAGAACATAAGTCAGGCTGATGCTGGTAAAGAAGTAGCAATGGCGATAGATGGACCAATTGTGGGTCGCCAGATAAAAGAAGGAGATACCCTTTATATTGACATACCTGAAAAACATGCTAAGATCGCAGAACAGGAACTTTTTGCATCCATGAAAATCGAAGATAAGGAAACTCTGATGGCTTTTATGGTTATCAAGCGCAAAAGCAACCCCTTCTGGGGAAAATAGATGACATCATAGGTTGATAAAAGTTTGTTGGTATGAATATCACAGTAAGAATTAAATAAGAGTATAACGTATTATTTATTAAAAAAGAGGGTACAAAATGTCGATACTGGATGTAACGGAAGACCAGATCTTCCAGACCTTGGGTAAAGGAAAAGATCCCAATTTCAAGCCAATAGAGAAAGTAAGGCCTGTTTTAATAAAACCAAAGAAAACGTATGCTTTCAATACAAAAACCATGTCTGTATTGAAACCTGTGCAGCCAATAGAAGTTCCGGTTCAACAAGCGGTCATAACTGCACCAGCCACGCAAAATGATGAAACTGTAAAGAAGCTTACGGAGGATTTGAATGAATTGAATAATCGCGTTTGTGGGCTTCAGAAAATGGTTAAATGGTATATGGTGCCGCAGTTTGTTGTAGTTCTGGTTTTGATCCTTGTTCTTGTAGTAAAAGCCAGGTCTTAAACAACCGATATTTTATTGTATTAGGAATTCTTCTTTGGGGGCATGAAATACATAGTCCTCATAGGCGATGGGATGGCAGATTATCCTATTCCTGAACTTGGAGGTTTAACACCACTTCAGGCTGCTGATACCCCGAATATGGATTTTATCGCAAAGCACGGCAAGTGCGGTGTCGCAAGAACAGTACCAGACGATAAGCCGCCCGGAAGCGATGTTGCAAACCTTTCTATAATGGGATATGATCCCCAGAAATATTATTCCGGTCGCGGACCTCTGGAAGCCGCAAGCATAGGGATAAAACTGGAGCCAAATGATATAGCTTTTAGGTGTAATCTTATAACAGAGAAGAATGGATCGCTGGCAGATTACAGTTCAGGTCATATAACAAGTGAGGAAGCAAGTATCCTCATAAAAGCTGTTGATGAGAAATTAGGGAAATCATGCAAATTCTATCCCGGTGTAAGTTACCGGCATTTACTTGTTATGAAAACGGGTGAGAATACAGAATGCACTCCACCCCATGATGTACTGGGACAATCCATCGAAGAAGTATTACCGCTTGGCGAAGGCTCAGAGTTACTCATTTCACTCATCCGGGCATCAAAGCCCATCCTTGAAAATCATGAGGTCAATTTGAAGCGAAAAAAAGCAGGGAAGAACATGGCTAACCTTATCTGGCCATGGGGGCAGGGAAAAGCTCCAGAAATGCCTCTTTTTAAGGATATGTATGGAGTTTCAGGTTCATTGATCTCGGCTGTTGATCTATTAAAAGGCATCGGTAAATATGCAGGTCTCAATGTCATCGATGTTCCCGGTGCTACGGGATATCTGGATACCAATTTCTCAGGCAAAGCCCAATATGCACTCGAATCGCTTAAAGAACGTGATTTTGTGCTTGTTCACGTGGAAGCACCGGATGAAGCAGGGCATATGGGAAATATTGAAGCAAAGATCAAAGCGATCTCGGATTTTGACGAGAAAGTGGTTGGAGGGATGCTCAATGAACTCGGGGGGTTCGGTGATTACAAGATCCTGGTATTGCCAGACCACCCAACGCCTATTTCAATCAGAACGCACACCAGAGACCCCGTTCCTTTTGCTATATATTCCTCTACCGAGAGCGCGGATTATGTGGACAGGTTTGACGAATTCGCGCCAAAAGACGGTATTTTCGGGCTCGTGGAAGGGCACAGGTTGATGAATTTGCTGATAAAGTAACGAAAACTGAGATCGTAATGGATCAGGAAATTTTCTGGTATCTGTTAGGGACTCTTGCAGCTGTGCTGACCACGTTTGGCTTCGTGCCCCAGATAATAAAAATGCACAGGACAAGATCTTCAAAGGATGTGAGCCTTGCAACATTATATCAATTCAGCGCAGGCGTTATCTTGTGGGCCCTCTACGGGTTCCATATTCGGGATGTTATTGTTATTGCTGCAAATATTATCAGCTTCCTTACACTGGTTGTAGCGATAGGTTTCTATCATTATTATCGTTTAAATCCCGACTCAACCTGATTTAAGGAATATGTAGAATGTTTTGAAATAATTCACCATAAAGCACACCAAAAATCCTATAATTCGTTCTTCACTTATAAAAAGAACTAAGTATTTACCGATCATCGTAAAGCCATAATGCTCTCATTGAAATTAACAGGTATTCCACTCAAAAATCCCTTCATATTAGCCGCAGGGATCATGGGGACAACGGGAGGTTCCATGAAACGAATTGCACAAGCAGGAGCCGGAGGTGTGGTCACGAAATCAATCGGATTGGAACCAAAATCCGGACACAGCAATCCCAGCATGGTTGAAGTGGATTGTGGTTACCTGAATGCCATGGGTCTTCCAAACCCTTCTTACAAGAATTTCCAGCAGGAGATAGATACAGCAAAAGAAGGAGGAGTTCCTGTCATCGCAAGTATCTTCGGCGGATGCGCACTTGATTTTTCGCAAATTGCAAGCGCAATTCATGCCGATGCATTCGAATTAAACGTTAGCTGCCCACACGCTCATGGATATGGCGCTGAGATCGGTACCGACCCAACTCTTGTGGAGGATATTACGAGTGCGGTAAAGAACACAGTAGATATGCCCGTATGGGTAAAACTCACACCCAATGTCACAAATATAAAAAGCATAGGGCTTGCAGCACAGCGCGGCGGGGCCGATGCAGTCGTGGCAATAAATACAGTGAGGGCAATGGCGATTGATATTGAAAGCGGTTATCCGATACTTGGAAATAAATTCGGCGGCATATCAGGCCGCGCTATCAAACCTGTTGCAGTAAAAAATGTTTATGATCTTTATGAAGCCCTTGACATACCAATCATAGGAGTTGGCGGTATTTTTGACTGGAAAGATGCAATAGAGTTCATTATGGCGGGGGCGCAAGCGGTCGAGATCGGTTCAGCTGTCGGGAACAACATCAATATTTTCAAGGATATCTCATCGGATATAGAAGCATTTCTTTTGAGAAAAGAATGGACCCTGAAAGACATTTATGGGATGGCGCATCAAGAATGAAACCTGTTAATGCAGTAATTACTGAAGTAGTGGAAGAAACACCAACGATAAGAACTTTTTTCTTTGAAACATCATTTGATCCTGAACCGGGGCAGTTCGTGATGGTCTGGATACGCGGTGTGGACGAGATCCCAATGGCTCTATCTTACGATAATGCAATAACGGTGCAGAAGGTTGGCCCCGCGACATCCGCACTGTTCGAACTTGGCAACGGCGATTCTATCGGCATCCGCGGACCGCTGGGCAAAGGATTTGACCTGATGCCGGGACATATTTTGCTGGTCGCTGGCGGCGTCGGGGCGGCTCCCCTTGCGCCTCTTGCTGAAAAAGCAAGTTCTGTTGGAATTAAGGTTACAACATTACTTGGGGCAAAAACAAAAGAAGAACTGGTTTTCAGGCAGCGTTTTGAAAAAGCAGGGGATGTGCTTATCGCAACTGATGACGGCACGGAAGGAAAACACGGGTACGTCACGCAGTTGATCGATAATAATGAAAACTGTAGCCAGATATACTGCTGCGGTCCTGAGATCATGATGAAAAAAGTCCTTGACAAAGTTTTGCCTTCAAAATCCCAATTCAGCCTTCATCGCCACATCAAATGTGGATTAGGAATATGCGGGGCATGCTGCGTGGACGGGCTTCGGGTGTGCATGGACGGTCCCGTTTTTTCCGGGGATGTTTTAAAAAAGAGTGAATTCGGAATTTACAGAAGGAATGAGTGCGGAGAAAGGGTGAAAGTGTAACGAATTTAAAAATCCCATTTGAGTTAATCCACATCAAAATGTATTCAATTGCCCTTCTCCAGTTTCCTGATGGCAAAATCTGCAGCTTTATTCAACACATCATAATTCTCGGCAACCCTGGGGCAGTAAGCCATTTCAGTCCTGCTCAGGGAATAAACATCCAAACCGCATCTTATTGCCATTGAAATAACATTTATTCTCGCCCCTGCGCCATCTCCAACTATCTGCCCGCCAAGTACTTTTCCGGTTTTTGCATCTGCAATGATCTTTACAATTAGATCTTTTGCACCAGGATAATATTCTGGCTTAGTCTTCCCATGCGCTTTGCCACTAATTATTTTATAACCCGCAGCATCTGCAAAGAACTCATTAAAACCCGTAGCTGCCACTTCAAGATCTCCGATCACGGTAACAAAAGTGCCAAGTGCCCCCTCATAGGTATCATATCCACCAGCGGCATTTGTGCCAGCTACCATCCCCTGCCTGTAAGCGGTTGAAGATAATTGCATCATCATGGGTCTGTGATTTATCAGGCTCACGGTCTCAATGCAGTCCCCTATTGCATAAATACCTTTAATATTTGTTTCCATCCCAGCATTGGTTTTTATACCCCATTTTCCAATTTCTATACCTGCATTTTTTGCAATATCAAGATTCGCCCGGACTCCTGAAGCAAGGATAACAATATCGGCATCAATTTTTTCACTGCCTACTGAAACAGAACTGACCGGGAAACCGTTTATATTATCAACGCTCTTATTGAACACTGATCGAATTGCGCTATCACTGAGCGATTTTTCCACAAATTTTGCCATATCCCTGTCAAGCGCACGCGGCATGGCACAGGAAAGCATCTCAACCACGACAACATCAAGTCCTTTTGTCTTCAGGGCAGCAGAAATCTCAAGACCTATGGGTCCTGCTCCTATGACCACTGCTTTTCTTGCGGTGGAAACATGATCCATAATTTTGCGGGCACTTTCAATGTCATGCAGTACATAGACGCCTTTACCCAGATTTTCTTTTGCACCTTTTATGGGCGGAACAAATGGTTCTGCCCCTTGTGCGATTATGAGCGAATCAAAAGGTATCGACTGGGTCTCCCCTGTCTTCAGGTTCTTTAATGTTACATTTCTTTTAACAGGGTCTATCGCCTGCGCCTCATGCGTCAGGAGCTTTGTTATTCGTTCATCAACGGGCACTGAAAACTTCAGTTTCTCCAGATCTACTATGCCTTCTATCGCATATGGCATCCCGCATGGGGAAAACATATCGTAAGATCTTCGCTCGATAATTGTGATGAATGCTTCAGGGTCCGTCCTGCGTATGGCAAGCAAAGCTGCAAAACCCCCGCTTCCAAGACCTATTATTGTAATATTTGCCATTTCCAAGATACATATTAATTGCAATATAGTTATAACTTTTCAGGTCTTGTCAGGATTTATATAGACGAATATCTAAATAGAGTATCATAAGCACGATAACTATGAGCGACTATACAACGGGCATTAAGGAAATCGATGATGTGATCGGAGGCATTCGAAAAGGATCTAATATAATGCTTATTGGTCCTCCTATGAGTGGAAAGGAAATTATCCTGAACCATATTATGTATCATGGCGCTGCAAAAAATGAAAATGCTATAATTACAGTAACCACACGCGAATCAGCAACTCATATCCTGGAATGGTTCCAGGTGAACAATTTAAACCTCCCTCTGTCAAGGATCGGGATTGTTGATTGCGTTTCGAAAACGCTGGGTGGAACTGCCATCGAGAATGCGAATATTAAGATCGCTAGCAGTCCCGTTGACCTGACCGGAATTGGAGTTAAAATAAGCCAATTCTTAGAGGAGTTCTTCATGAAAAAGAATAACCAGAAGATCCAGCTCCATATTAATTCACTTTCAACAATATTGATGTATTCTAACATCCAGACCGTTTTCAGGTTCCTTCATGTTTTTACGGGGCGTATAAAAGCCGCGGACGCTCTTGGAATTTATGTACTCGAGAGCGGCATGCACGACGAACAGGCAATTGCGACGTTAAAACAACTGTTTGATGGGCTGATTGAAATAAAATCAGAAAATGATAAGAATCTTATTAGAATAATTGGTGTTTCTCCAAAACCAACCCCCTGGTTTGAATATGAAATCGAGGGTCCAAATTTAAAGATCTTGAGGGGAAATTAGAATGGGTGAGACAGGAATTCCTAAACTTGATGATTTTCTTGGCGGGGGAATACCAAAAGGCAAAAGTCTTGTTTATTACAGCCAGCCAGGAGTTGAGGGAGAGATATTCGGACTGCAAACGGTCCATGGCACCCTGAAGAAGGGCGGTACATGTGTTTTTGTAGTGTCCAGCACTATGCCTAATATCATAAAAGACCAATTCAAGGAATTCGGTTGGGATATGAATTCGTTCAAAGATAAATTATTTTTTGTAGATTCCTATAATCCTTTGATAGGTGCCCCTACCAATGAAAAATATGTTGTTTCAAATCCCGATGATATCGAGTGTTTTAATAAGACAATAATTGATATTATTAAAGAATTGCCTCCAAGCACGATTGTCTTTGGTTCCCTTTCCACAATAATGGACCTATGTGGTGAGAACGAAACTATTGATGCGGTCAGGAATTGGAATAAATTGGCGATGCTATATAACCATGTTCTGGTCTATAATTTCACAGCGTGGCCTTATTCGGACCGAACTTTGAATTTGATCAAAGACAACCTGTTCAATGCGGTTATTAGTATCGGAGGAATAGCCGAACGTGTTATTTTTGGCCAGTATTTCGGAATACTTAAATCAGACTGGGCAGAAATATCCAGGAAATCCATGCTTTTCAGGGTTTTGAGGCCCGGCGGAATAAGGATATTTATTCCTAAAATCCTTGTTACAGGGCCATTTGATGCCGGAAAGAGTGCATTTGTCCACGCCCTTTCCACGCGTGCGATCTCAGTGGACAGGCTTGGCACAACTATTGCAATGGACCATGGCCATGTGGATTACAAAGGTTTTAGCGCGGATATTTTCGGGACTCCGGGACAGGAACGGTTTGATCCGATCATAAAATTACTCAGCGGTGAGTCCATGGGTGTCTTTCTTGTCGTGGATTCAACAAATCCATCGGATTTTGTTCGTGCAAAACATATGCTTGATATTACAAAATCATATGGGCTGCCGTATGTTATCATAGCAAATAAGCAGGATCTACCCGGAGCATTGAAGCCAGAAGAAATCAGGGAACATTTCCATTTACCAAAAGACGTCCCCGTTGTTGCGGTAGTTGCGAAAGATAAAAAAGGTGTTTATGAAGCATTCGAAGTGTTGATAGACAGGATCACAGGAGGAGGTTAATGTCAGATAAGTTAGATATGGTGGATAAACTCCTGGCAGATCTGAAAAATGTCGGCGGAGTTATTGCATGCGCAGCTGCAAGCCGTGATGGTTTGCTGATCCGGTCTCTAATGCAGAACGAACAGTATGTTGAATCCCTGGCAGCAATGTCCGCAACAATGCTTGGAGCTGCGGAGACCGCGACCATTCATGTTGAAATGGGCATTCCGACAAGGGTAATTGTTGAATCTGATAATGGAAAACTGATCGTTGTAGGGGCAGGATCCAAAGCACTGTTGATACTTCTTGCAAACAAGAACAGTGGGCTGGGCTTAGTACTACTTGAACTTGACAAATCCGCACAGAAACTAAAAGAGATATTGACATGAACAAACATGAAACAAAAGCAGAAGCCACTTCGATTGAACCAACGCTCCATGTAGGTAAATCTGGTATAGATGTTGTAGTGGAAGAATTAAAAATCCAGCTTAAGAACCAGAAATTGATAAAAGTGAAATTTCTAAGATCCGCTTTTGCCGATACAGGAAAAAAAGAACTGGCTGAAAAACTGGCGCAACTTTCCAATTCTGAACTTATTGAAGTCAGGGGTAATACGGCGGTTTACAGCCGAAAAAGGTAAATACTATACGATAAATAAGAAAGCTCCCTGAATATTTCAGTTATCATCAGGGAATCGATATCATCTTCATTATTGATAAAGATAATTTTACGGAGGACTAACTTGACAACAATATATGATGTGCCCGCAGAGATGCTCATAAACAATGTGGCGCAGAAATTGAAAACAGATGAAAAAGCAAAACAACCCGAATGGGCAGGTTTTGTTAAGACAGGCGCTTATAAAGAACTTTCGCCAGATAACCCAGACTGGTGGTATGTAAGATGCGCTTCAATCTTAAGACGCGTCTATATCGATGGACCGGTCGGAGTATCAAGGCTTCGGAGTTTCTATGGTGGCAGGCACAGGAACGGAAATAAACCCATCCATTTCGCAAAAGGATCCGGCTCAATTGCAAGAGAGGCTTTACAGCAGCTTGAAAAAGCAGGTCTTGTGAAAAACCAGAAGACTGGAAGGATAATTTCGGCGGCAGGCCAGGCATTCATGGATAATTCAGCAAATGAAGTCAAAATCGAGATCGTGAAGACCAACCCGGCAATGGCAAAATATTAAAGATTCAGAATATAAATATGAAAATCGATCATTATGGATGAGGATCTGGAAGAAATAAGACGGCGTAAGCTGGAGCAATTACAGCAGCAGCAATACAATGCCCAGGGGCAGGCTGGACAACAGGAACAGGCTCGCGCTGAGTATGAGGCAAAAAAACAGGCTATCATGCGCCAGATCCTTACACCTGAAGCAAGGGAGAGATTGAATACTCTTAAAATGACAAAACCTGAGCTTGTGGCAAATGTCGAAGCTCAACTTGTATCACTTGCACAGAGCGGAAGACTTGCTTCAAAGATCGATGATGCAAAACTTAAGGCGTTACTTTTGCAGCTTCAGCCAAAGAAGCATGAGATGCAGATCAAGCGGATGTAAATAACTGCAATCCAAGTATAGAGTCAAAAATCCTGAATGATTCCAGGATTTTTTCAGAGGAACTTTTATCTGGATTTATCTTCTTGACTTCCTCTGCAAGATCTTGCATGATTTTTAGCGCTTTTCCTGTATTCAGGTTATCATCCATCGCAACTTCAAACTGTTTTCTTGCTTTAGTTACCATTTTTTGGGCATTATCTGTGCCATTCGTTGTTTTTAGGTGTTCAATTGAAGCGCAAATCCGAGCTATTTTTTCAGCGGCATCCCCAAGTCCCGAAAGTGTGAAATTGAGTCTTCGCCTATAGCTCATGGTCAGTAAGAGATACTTTATCGCCATCGGTTCATACCCTATTTCGACAAGGTCTCGAAGCGTGTAAAAATTGCCTCTTGATTTGGACATCTTCTTCCCATCAACCATGAGATGCCTGCAGTGAAGCCAGTATTTTGAAGGGTTTACCCCAAAAGCTGCAAAATTCTGGGCTATTACGTTCTCATGATGCGGAAAAATATTATCCACTCCTCCCACGTGTATATCAAAACGTGTGCCAAGATGCTTAGAACCCATAGCAGAGCACTCTATGTGCCAGCCAGGGCGACCTTTTCCGAGGTCTGTTTCCCAGAAAATATCCCCATCCGCTTTTTCATATGATTTCCAAAGAGCAAAATCCGATATAATTGATGTGTCTTCACCCCAGTCATCCCGTTTTATTTTCCTCTTTCCAGCCCTGAGCTTTAAATGTGAGAGTTTTCCAAAACTCTTGAATTTTGATATATCATAATAAACAGAACCATCTTTTCCCCGATAAGCATAGCCATTTTTCATCATCTTCTTTATTATCTCTATCATCTCAGGCACATGTTCCGTAGCTTTCGGGAAAACATCTGCCGGCACAAGCTCCAGTGTATCCATATCTTCAAAAAAAACCTTTGAGTAATATTCGGTCAATTCCGGGAGTGACTTCCCATATTTTCGCGCTGTTGCTATTGATTTGTCCTCAATATCCGTTAGGTTCATCACTCTTTTTACATTATATCCTTTGTATTTCAAGTACCGTACAAGCACATCCTCAAATACGAAAGTCCTGAAATTCCCGATGTGAGCATACTGGTAAACCGAAGGGCCGCAGGTATAAATCCCCACAACATCCCCGAAAGGCTGGAATATTTCCTTTTGTCTTGATAGGGTATTAAAAAGTTTAAACATTATTAGCGAATATTTATTTTGCAATATGATAAAGGATATGCCCACCTTTTATCGAAAGCTTAATATGACATTGATTCTTAGGAGAATGAAAGCCGTCAATGGCATATATAGGAGGATAATATGGCGACAGAAGGCCTTACAATATTAGGCAAGACAGTATTTGATACACTATTCATAGACTGGAGAATAATGGCTATTACAGCGATAATATCCATAATCCTGTTCCTTGTAGGAATATACATGCAGCTGGATAAATGGGGAAGAGGAATCCCCGAAGGCGCAACAAAACCTTACGGTGCGTTTGGCGCCCTTTCAATGATAATCAGCAGCATCTTTTCAAAGGGCATAGGACATGCACTTGAAGTCCTTGTTCTTGACGTACTGTTCCAGAGACGGACATACAGGCGCAGGAAGCTTGAATGGTTGATGCATATTTTGATCTTCTGGGGATGGATCGGGCTATTGATATTGACGATCGTTGCTGCAGCTGCAGAGTTTGCAGGCCCTTTCCTGTTCAATCGAGACTACACTTATTTTGTTGGTGCATGGAAATCCCTTGAACTTCCAAATAACATTTTTGGATACATGCTTGTTCTGGGTATAATTATAGCAATAGCAAGAAGACTTTTCTCATCTGGCAAAGATGTCCAGGCGCGAAATGCCGATATCGACTGGATATTGATAATTGGTTTGCTTGTTGTAGTAATAACGGGATTTTATGCGCAGATCCTCAGGGGAGAGGTAAACAGGGATTTAATTAGTGCATATCCATCAAGTTTGTTTAATAACATCACTGTAATGTTCCATGAAATCTTCACACTTCTGTTCTGTGTCGCATATTTGCCCTTCAGCAAGTCTTTCCACATGCTAACAGCACCATTGACCATCCTTGTGAATCACGGAGGCGAGTAATATGGCAAAAGAAAAACCCTCGATAAACACAGTCAATTTCACTGCCGCACAGTTAATGGAATTTGATGCATGTACCAGATGCGGTGAATGTGTCAAGTACTGCCCGACCTATGATGCAAGAGATAAGAACCAGGACATAGAGCCAAGGGACAAGATCCAGAAATGGAAAGATTTCATGAATAAAAGCTATGGCCTCAAGGCAAGATTATTCGGTCCTGAGAAGATCCCTCACGAAGAGATAAAGAAATTCACCGATGATCTTTATAATTGCACCACATGCGGCATGTGCGGAACAGTATGTCCCGCCGGCATCAACACGATCGAACTCTGGGAATCAACAAGAGCGAACCTTGTTAAGTACGGGACAGGCCCCTACGGCAAACAGAGTCTTTTCCCCAAGCTTATTGAGGAAGGGCACAATCCATATCTGAAACAGCAGAAAGACCGACTTGCCTGGATGACCCCGGATATCAAGATAGCAGAAAAATCTGATATAGCATACTTTATAGGATGCACAGCAGGATACAACCAGCAGGTTCTGGGCGTGAGCACAGCAAGGATATTGAATAAGCTTAATGTTCCTTTCATGGCGCTAGGAGAGGAAGAATGGTGCTGCGGATCAGCCCTCATAAGGACAGGGCAACAGCATATTAATGATACGCCAAAGAAAGCCGCTATCCACAATGTGGAAGCATTGAAATCCAGAGGCGCAAAAAGAGTAATATTTGCATGCGCAGGATGTTTCAGAGCGGCAAAGATCGACTGGCCGCGAGCATATGGACAAGCGCTGCCTTTTGAAGCAATTCATATGTCCCAGTTCCTTGCAGAGCAGCTCGATGCAGGAAAGATAAAGTGGGAAAAAAGTCTCAATAAGACCGTCACCTATCATGACCCGTGCCACCTTGGACGGCATGTGGGTGTGTTCGAAGAACCCAGGAAAGTCATAAAAAGCATGCCCGGGATCAAACTTGTTGAAATGAAACGCAACCGCAAAGAGCAGCGATGCTGCGGAGCCGGTGGAGGTGTAAAAGCCGGTATTCCTGACCTAGCTCTTGGCGTAGCCACAGGTAGAATGAAAGATGCAAAGGAAACAGGCGCCGAAGCTTTGATAAGCACATGCCCATTCTGCAGGCGCAACCTGATCGATGGCAGGGATGAACTCAAAATGGATATGAGCGTGGACGATCTTGTGGTCCTGACAGCCAATCTCATGGGTTTGAGCACAGATGTCAAGCCACCTGCGCCGGGCGCTCCAAAGGAATCCATAAGTGACCTGTTCAGGACGCAGACGATCCCACCAAAACCGCCCGCTGAACCAAAGAAGGAAGAGCCAAAAGCTTCAGCAGCACCGAAGGCTGAAATGCCAGCCAAAGAGCCTGCAACGGCAGCAAATAAGAAGTAGGCATTGCCTACTTTGTTCATTTTTCTTATTTTTTATTTTTGCAAAAACGTCATAATAAGAGGATTTACGGGATAGACAAGATAAAAATTATTATCGAATTTGTCACAGGCTCAAATGGGATAGCAATATGTTGAGCAAGTATAATGTTTCAATAAGCATATAATGCAATTGCATGAACCTTCGATTATTCCTCATCCTGCTGGCAATTCTGATTCCTTGCTCCCATGCGCAGGAAACAGTAAGCGAACAACCAATAAACGACGGACAAATAAGCGAAGAGCAGATACTGCTCGATGGTTACGTGGATCTTTCCGGGAACGTACTCTTGACAGGCTATGCCACCCCTGAATCCCTGTATTATATGTCATTTTTATATGGCATGAACTACTCATTTGATAACAATAGTAATCAGCTCTATGCTGTTACAGATAGCCTGACTTCAAAAAACGCAGATACATGGACTCTGAATTTCTCGTTAGATGGTTATTATTCGGATTATTCTGTAACTTTTTATCTTCCAACAGGTTCACAGATAACGAAGTTTGATATCCAACCGCAGCTTAATTACCAGGTCCAGGTCAAGGAAGATTCACTGATCTTATCTGTGCATGGGTACAGGACAATTTCTCCCTGGATCAGGGTGGATTATAAACTGCCGCCAGGCGAGGTACAAGGACAACAAAACAGTCTGATTACATCACCAGCCTCTATATTGTTTATTCTTTTGATTGTCGCTGGATCCGTTTTTGCTTTTTATAAGTACAAGATATACAAAGGAATAGCCACTCCTCAAAATGATGACTCTATTGACCAAAAAACTGAGAAGAAACCTGAAACAGAGCCAAAGCCAATACCAGCTAAGATACCTGAAAGAGTAGAAATCCGTATCACTGGCGAAATGCAAAAAGTCATAGATACTCTTTCCGATAAAGAAAAAGCGATAATACTCTTACTTATAAGAAAAGGCGGCTCTGCAACCCAGGCTGATATTCGATATGAGGTCGAAATTCCAAAGTCATCACTTACAGGTATAATAAACGCTTTAAATAGGAAAAACATCATAAAAAAGAGAGAATACGGAAGGACGAACATTATCGAACTTTCAGAGTGGTTTTTATCTGAAAACAAGGTTCAATAAAGCGTATTTTAGATTTACGTTCGAGATAGAAATAATATATCGTTCAGTCAAAGAGGGAATCCAAGGTAAATAATATGAGATTGATCACAAGAAATACAATTTTAATATCAGCAGTTGTTCTGATATGCGCTTATACTGCAGCAACAGTATTAGCCCAATCGCCGGGTATGGAAAAGGATAGAGGACAACCAAGATATTTCGTAGAGCCAATATTTATAGGTCATGGTTTTGCACTCGTTGGAGATAACGTAGAAAACTATCATATCCTGGACGTCACTGTTCAAAAAACAAAAGATGCTTCCCCGGGTTTTATCCGAAATCTTCTCTGGAACAAAAAAAGCCATGAAGAGATAATAAAAGAAATAAGCAAAGAGCAAATATCAAACAGTACAAGAGGGAATCTGCGCTTTGCAGGCCAGGAATATGCTCTCAATATTACTAGCTATGATAACAAGTCTCTCGCAGGAGATGTACTGACTTTACCTCAGCGTGGGGCGAACAGGACGAGCTTCATCCCAACAAAAGTGGGAAACATCTCGATTTCAATATCAAGTTATGAAGGAGATATACTCTCAATTGGTACCCTGACAATGAACACCACAGATTACAAAGTCCTCCTGACCTCTCCAATGTCGCTAAAGAGATGGTAAGGAAAAATAATAATTGAGTTGTGAGATATAAATAATGTAATCAACGCAAAGTTCGCAAATAACGTAAAGCATAGCTGTAATAATGTAGGCGAACTTTGCCTCTTTGCGGTAAAATTTTTATGTTGTCATCAGATCAACGAATACTAACATTGACAAAAAGGAACAAAAAATGAAAAGGAAAACGGCACTCACAATACTCACATTAGGATCAATAATTCTTGCAATAATACCAGAGTCTTTTGCCAGCCCCGATCCAAATGCAGCTCTTATGGTAATCGGGCAGCCGCCAACAGCAATCCCGGATCAATCAACGCGTATGGGAAATAAAGCAGCTCAGGGGTTTGATTTCGTCATATTCGTTTTCGGATTATCTGCAGGGATCCTTCTTGCAAGGCGGCATAACAAATGACTGATACTATAATGAAATTGCAGGATGTCTGGAAAATTTATAAGATGGGCGCAGTGGAAGTCCCGGCATTAAGAGGAGTTAGCGTTGAAATAAAGACGGGAGACTTTGTAGCCATAATAGGTGCTTCCGGAAGCGGCAAGTCAACAATGATGAACCTGATAGGCTGCCTGGATATTCCAACACGTGGCAGGATATGCCTGAAATCGCAGGATATCAGCAGATTAAGCGAATCAGACTTATCGTCATTACGAGGAAAGACTATTGGTTTTATTTTCCAGCAATATAACCTGATCCAATCAATGTCTGCTTTTGAGAACGTAATGCTTCCCCTGGAATTTTTAGAATATAATGACCAGAAAGCAGCAACAAGAGCAAGAGAAATATTGACACTTGTAGGATTGGGCGACAAGATGCACCACAGGCCGACACAACTTTCGGGAGGCCAGCAGCAAAGAGTTTCTATAGCCAGATCCCTGGTGAGTGATCCTGAAATAATTCTTGCAGACGAACCCACAGGAGCACTGGACAGTGTTACAGGAAAAGAAGTCCTGAATATGCTTCAAAGGTTGTGGAAAGAGCATGGTAAGACCATTATCCTTGTTACTCACGACCTTAATCTTGCAAAATTAGCCCACACAACAATTGAACTTAAAGATGGAGAAATAATGAGAATATCGCAAAATCATGAGGTAAATTAATAATGAAACAAAAAATTTTATCAATATTTATATTTCTGGCATTGATCGTTTGCATCCCGGCAGGTAATGCAGACCTGGGAAGTTTAGCGGATGCAACAGTGCTATCGATCAGCCTTGTAAACTATGACCCAAATCCTGCTATGGCGGGAAATGTCGTCGAAGCCCGTATCGGTGTTGAGAATATCGGAAGCATGGACCTCAATGACCTTATGCTTGAAGTATTGCCTGAATATCCTTTTCAACTTGTATCAGGTGAAACTGCTGTTAAGAGCATAGGAATAATCCAGGGTTACACAGAGGGATCCAGTGCAAATATTAAGATAATCAAGTACAGGATGCTGATCAATAAGGATACGCCGGCAGGGAGTTACGAACTCAAAGTTAAGTATTATCAATCAGGTTCAACTTCCGCGACTCAAAAAAGCCTGTCCCTTGATGTGAAGAACAGGGACAGTGCAGAAGTGATCCATATTGATACGACAGCGCTTGTTCCTGGAAAACAGACCAGCATGAAGTTCACAATAAATAATGTCGGAAGTGCTCCTTTGCGGGATATGACATTCTATTGGGAAAATACCGATAATATTATTCTTCCTGTTGGAAGTGACAATACCAAGCACATAAAATATATTGACATTGGCGAAGGTCAAGATCTGGAATATCAGGTGATCGCAGATACGAACGCAGTTCCGGGATTATACAAGCTGAACTTATACCTGACTTATAAAGACAATATCAATGGGACAGAGAACAAAATTAGCACTATCGCCGGAATGTATGTTGGCGGGGGAACAGATTTCGATGTGGCATTCTCAGACAATGCTAATTCCCAGATGTCTTTTAGCATTGCCAATATCGGAAGCAATCCTGCAAACTCGGTATCGGTTGTTATTCCCCAGCAGAGGAGCTGGAGTGTAAGCGGTTCTAATTCAGTCATAATAGGAAACCTGAATAAAGGAGACTATACTGTTGCAAGCTTCAAGTTGCAGTCCGCAATTAGCAATCAGACTACCCAGAACAGAGCCACCAGAAATAATGCCAATACACAGGGACGTCCAATGCAGGGACTAACAAATGGTTCATCTGATGCTGGATTCATGGAAAGACCAACAAACAACTCTGCTGATACAGTTCTCATGCAGATCTCCTACACCGACACAATGGGAGTAAGGAAAATCGTTGAGAAAGAAGTCAAGGTCGCAAGCACAGCATCCACGACCGGAACAACGTCTTTCCAGGGAAGAGCACAACAAACCAGTGATTCATCTAATTATACATATTATCTCCTGGGACTGATCGTGGTTGTTGGAGGATTTGTACTCCAAAGAAAGTATAGTAGTCGCAAAATGCTTGACCCTGATTTCAAGATCAGGGATATATTCAAAAGCCAGAAGAAATGATAATTCCTGAAGGTTAAAATGAAGATCAACAAGTGTTTCAAGCATGCATTTAATATGGTGCTTCATAGCAAGCTTCGAAGCTGGCTTACTATAACTGGTATTGTTATCGGCGTTGCTGCTGTAATTGCGATCGTATCTATTGGTGATGGGATGCAGCAATCACTGAATGCTCAATTGAACGCTCTTGGCGGGGATATCGTAACGATCTCTCCTGGCTTTGAACGCGGGGGAGGTGGTGGATTTGGCAGAGGTGGCGGTTCTTCAGGACCACAGGCAACGACCAAAGAAATCGTATTGGCCAGGAGTGATCTTCAGGCATTGAAGGGAATTCCTGATATTGCGTTGATCGACACAAATATCAGGGGGAGTGTTGACATTTACTATCTTGGCAAAAAAGGCAAAGTATCTGTAACAGGCGTTGACCAGAGTATCTGGTCTCAAATTACCCTAACTAAAATTAAAACTGGCAGGATGCTTGATCCTGCCGACCAGAATGTTATAGTTGTTGGAGGAAGGCTTGCAGCAACATATTTTGACCAGCCCCTTGGAATAAATAAAATGGTTACAATAAATGGCAGCGCCTTTCGGATTGTGGGAATTCTTGATGACCAGACGAACAATGTTTATATGCCCATCCAGATGGGCTTTCAGGTCATCCCGGACAAGACGAATGGTATTTTTGACACTTTTGTAGTAAAAATCAAGGACGAAAACCAGTTAGATGAAGTGATCACGAAAATCCAGGATAAACTTATGACTGCAAGACATGTCACAACAAAAAACCTGGACTTTTCAGTTTCTTCAAGGAAGGAAATGCAGCAAACAAGAGCAGACACGATGAATTCAATGAATACTTTTCTTCTTGCCATTGCAGCTGTTTCCTTGATCGTAGGTTCTATTGGTATTGCAAATACTATGTTCACTTCAGTCCTTGAAAAGACGAAAGAAATCGGGATAATGAAAGCCATCGGAGCGCGTAATCAGGACATTCTGCAAATATTCCTGTTTAATGCAGCATTTATCGGACTTGTTGGAGGAATCCTGGGGATAATACTTGGAACGATTCTTTCAGGTTTCATGCCTGCCCTTATGGGTGGTCTTCCCATGGGAAGAGGTGGCTTAGCAATAGTCACATTTAATTCGATAGCTATGGCGTTATCAGTATCTGTAACAGTTGGAATACTGGCAGGAATAATTCCTGCGTATCAAGCATCAAAGCTAAGGCCAGTTGATGCTTTGAGGTATGAATAGGAAGTATGGAATTTGAACTAGCCACCGTCGATTCATTGTTATAAACAAATAAATATGATAATTTAGTGGGCAGAAAGGGGATTATGGTGGTATGGAAAAAAAATTCTGCCCACTACAATTCGTATATATACGAACAATAGTATTTATAGTTTACGTGTGATGTAAAATTTGTTTTTAAAATATGATATTGGATTATTTTCTGGTAAATGGAGGTAGTGGGCATTTGGGATTATGGTGGTGTGGTATCGAAAAAAAAACGTTTTTTTCTTTGCCCACTACAATTCGTATATATACGAACGATGGTATTTATAGTTTACGTTGGGCGCGAAATTTTTTATTCGTCACTTTTGCCCGATATAAAGTTGTTCCACCCGTTCTATAGAATCAGCATCTTCAAGAGATTTATCGCTTCTCATATTGACAAGCCTTGGAAATCGAAGTGCATAGCCTGACCCATAATTCGGGCTTTTCTGGATCTCCTCAAAAGCAACTTCAAAAACGATCTTTGGCTCAAATTCCAGATGATTGGAGCTTTCTGAAATTATAAGGTCCTTAAATAAATTGGTCATCTCTTCCAGTTGTTCATCCGTTATACCTGTAGCCACACGACCAATGGGAAGCAGCCTTTCTGTGTCAGGATCACGGCATGCCAGAAGATATGAACCAATGAATTTCGTTCTCCTTCCTTCTCCCCAATCACCCCCGATGACCACAAGGTCAAGGGTCTCCATAATGGGTTTTAGTTTGAGCCAATTCTTTCCTCGTTTTCCGGGTGAATACAATGATCCAGGATTCTTAAGCATTAATCCTTCGTGCCCTGCAGAAAGGGCTTCTTTATATATAGTTTCGATAATGCCAGGGTCATCAGTTATTGTCTGTTCTGCAACTATGCTCCTGTCACATGCCTCCTCAAGCTTTTTGCGCCTGTCGATCAGAGGTGTATCGATAAGGCTATCCCCATTCAAATAAAGGATATCAAAAAGATTGAGGTGCAGGGGGATCTCAATCGATGTTGCAGAGATGTCGTATTTTCTCCGAAAGCGTCGAAGTATTTCCTGGAATGCCATCGGCCTTTTGTCTTTCCCGATAGCTACAGCTTCACCGTCAAGGATAATGCTAGTTGCAGAAACATTTGATTGGATGGATTTGACCAGATCCGGCAACGACAAAGTGACGTCCTCAAGTTTGCGTGAATATATTTTGATATCATTTCCCTCCTTGTGTATCTGCACCCTTGCACCGTCGAATTTCCATTCTACGGCAACAAGTCCCATTTCTTTAACAGTTTCATTGATGCCAGGGCCTATCTGCGCAAGCATCATCTTAAGAGGACGGTTTATCAACACGCCAAGCTTTTCAAGTCCTGGCTGCCCGTCTTTTTTTGCTGTGACCGCGACAAGCCCCATGTCATTTGTTAACAGAATACCACGCTCAACAAGTTCTGATGGCACATCAAAAGCCTGAGCTATCGCATTTCGCACGATCCCCTCACCGACACCTATACGCAATTCCTCGATCGATAACCTTGACAGATATACTATCTCATCTGGTTTTGCGCAACTGAAAAGATACTGCAAATTTTTTATTTTTGCATCCTGTGAACCCTTTCCTTCCAGTTCCGATATCTTTTCAAACCTTGAATATACTTCTTTTATGGAAAGCTGTTCTTCTTCAGGGAAGAAACTCAAATGAGTTTTACCCGATTTGATCGCTTTTTCAGAAGCGATACCTATATCCCCGGTTTCTTTTACAAATTTTTCAATTTGTTTGAGAGGTAATGATGATGTCCTTGATATTGCAGAATATAAAATATTTGGACCGATACCGGATTCTTTATTGCTCCATACAGGGAAGATATGCCCCATAATAAACCGTGTAACAATGGGAAGCTCTTCATCACTCACTTCCTTGAGAAGGTCTGCAACCACGGAGGTAATTTCAAGAGAACCCGCAATATTTTCTATCGTGCTGCATACTTTTGCAAATTTTTCAAAAAAGGTCATAAAAGGGTGTTGGCCCTTTTATTTATTGTGTGCTTGCATTTGCCAGTTTTGCCGCATGAATTACACCTATGTCGGTTCCATGGCAATTTGTACAATATTTTGCTCTTGAAAGATGAACCACTATAAGATTGCCAAGGCTTGGTTTGAGCGAATCTGGCGGAGCAGCGTGGCAATTTTCACAAACCGAATAATGACCAGGTCCAGTGCCGTTCTTATCAATAGATGGAATCTTTGGCGGGAACCCGTGGCATGTATCGCATTGCAGATTAATTGTGCTGGGCCCAATATGGATATTATGCACCTGGCTGCCATGACATGTCATGCAGAGTTTTCCTCCATTCACATGGGGTATTAGATTCTGTGCATCTTTATGGCAGAGTTCACATTTTATTGTTTCAACTTTTGGCGCAGCTGTAATGACGGCCGGAGTTGCCCCTGTATTTGTTGGGGCTGCTGATGTTGTCTCTTTTGCCGTCGGGACGGGAGTTGTCTCTTTTGCATCATTGGATGGAGTAATCTTTGATGTACCACCCAGCACATAATAACCACCGGCTGCGATCATGATTACCGCTATCAGGACTGCAATATAAATAGGAACCTTAGAATTCTTATCATTCATTTCATAATCACCACGCATATTAGTGTATTGCATCGTTTTAAATGTTTTGGTTTATTTTTCCATATTTTTTATTCCTGCGATTATGGTTTTTTCAAAAATTATCTTCTATTTATGAATTTTTTCAAATTTAAGTTCGAAATTCCATCGCAACTTATTTTAAATCATTTATTCATCAAGAACTCAGATATGGAAATTCAAACTTTGATCAAGCCTTTAATCACGCTGGGGATAAGCCTGATAATAGCCGTTGCTATTAATGTGATCCTTAAAATCCTCATGAAGAAAGCCGAAAAGACAAATACCAAAATTGATGACATTATTCTTCATGCTATCGGAAGACCTCTTTACATTCTTGTCATTGTCGCAGGTATTTATTACGCCATACACCAGACCCCATATCTTGCGGATATGATAAACAGGAATGATGAGGGTTACAGGTACAGGCACTTCATTCTTACAATTTTTGTTACGTGGATAGTGGCATCCCTGGCAAAAAGGATAATCAAGGAATATGGCTACGATATTGCCGCAAAGACCGAAGATGAAATGGATGACAGGCTCGTAGCGCTTGCCGACATGTCGGTAACATACATCGCATGGTTCATTGGCATCATTATTGCCCTGTCAGGTCTTGGATATCAGATCACACCCTTCCTGACAGGCATGGGGATCGCAGGTCTGGCTATTGCGCTTGCTGCACAGAACCTGCTCTTAAACGTATTCGGAGGGGTCACGATCACTATTGACCAGCTTTATAAGAAAGGAGATAGAGTGGAAATGGGTGGAGTTTATGGGGATGTTTATGATATAAAGCCCAGATATACTAGAATAAAAACGCTGAATAATACAATGATAACTATGCCAAATGCAAAAGTAATCAATGAGCAGATAATCAATTATTCAGTCCCGGATACGACGGTGAGGGTCAAGATACCCGTTGGCGTCCCCTATGGAACAGATCCAAAAAAAGTTGATGAAATACTTCTTGATATTGCGGATCAATCAAAACTCGTCCTTAAAGAGCCAAAAGCTTTGGTACGTTTCATTGAATGTGCTTCGTCTTCACAAAACTTTGAACTCATCGTCTGGGTAAAACATTATGATGACAAGCATCCGGTCATTGACCATGTTTTCAGGGAGATATACCTGCGATTTAAGAAAGAAGGAATAGAGATACCTTTTAACCAGATGGATGTCCATATTAAGAAAGATTGAAATGCTATCAAAACGAAAACCAATACTATGTGCCGGATGTGCGGTCGTACTGGCATCTGGTTTAAGCATTCTTCTTATTCTTCTGACAGCGCCCCAGGTGTCCTATTTTTCTATTCCGGTCCAAAAGATCATTCTAGTTTCAATTCTCATTTTCTCATTAATTTCAATACCTTTTCTATCAGGAAAATTGAACCGGCTTCCCGATGAGACAAGAGTGCTGGGATGGACTTTTATAGGGCTAGGGGCTGAATTTATCTTATTTCCTTTAATGCTATTTATATTTATGATGAATTTTTCTTCAGTCATTGGTCTTATTATTGGCATTTCGATCCTGACACTTTCATTCATATTCGGATTACCTGCAGGCCTGATAAGCATTGTAATGGGGATCACATTAATAAAGAGAAAATAACATTGTGGAGAAAATATGGAAGATGATTATGAACTTGCAATTATAAAAAAGAAAAAGTTTGAAGAATTAATGAAGCGCCAGCAGGAAATTTTAACGCCAAAACCTAAGATCGTGATCGAAGTTTTTACATCGCCAACATGCCCACACTGCCCGATGGCGCTTTCTATGGCGCGGGAACTCGCCGCCCAGATGCCGGGATTACATGTCTTTGAAGTATCAACAGCCACACCGCAGGGTTTTGCAAAAGCTGCGCTTTATGGGGTAAAAGCCGTTCCTATGGTATTTATTAACCATAAAAAAGCATTCACGGGAGCGCCGCCATCTATCGAAGCTTTGAGACAGGCCGTGAAAGGATAGAGCATTTGCCTGTTTTAAAACAACGAACTAATGCGAACTGAAACGAACTCCGGCGGCGTTAGTTCGTTTTGAGTTCGTACGAGTTAGTTGTTAATTTATCTCAAACGGGATTTTCTCGAAATTTTCATTCTTGAGGTTTTTAAACTCAACTCCGCCTTCAACCCCTGAGATCTCAACACCATCAAACTCGCCGGCTCCGCATAATACATCCTGTTCGGGGTGGGTTCCCGGCGTGATGCTGCAGCTTAGGCGTATCCTGTCCCCAGCTGAAACTACGATCTTGAGGCGCTTTGATGCTGGATGCTTCTTCGGGAGGGCAATAAAGGGTGAACCAACTTCACGGATCATATACAAAACACATTTTAAGCCATTTATAATGGTCTTATCGACCCCAAAACCCGACGCAACAAGTAAATCCTCCGGCTCAAGTGCAAGGATGATTTCTTCGGTATCAGTTTCAAGAAAAAATTGTTTATTTTCTCCTATTTTTACAATACCAAGGGTACCAACTTTTCCCCGGACAAGGAGCATTTCCTCAAAATCTAATTGGATCATTATTCGTTGCTAATAAGGGTTACTTTTTTAGAATCGCAAGATGGGCAGACAACTTTTTTGCCTATGCCCTTGAACTCGTTTTTGCAATCATGGCATTTGTATAATTTTGATTCAAATTCTGGGATCTCCATACTACCGAATGTATCACCGACACTGCACATGCTTTTCACCTCCGTGACAATTGTTCATGTTTAATCCTGTTCTTATATTAACCTTATGGAAGGCATTTCTTAATATATTGCTCATATACGGCTGAATCCACAGTTTTTCCCGCCCAGAACTTTATGATTTCTCCTTTATTTATCACAGCCGTAAGAGGGAGTTTTTTTTCTTCCGCATCTTCATGAAAGATAATCTGGTAAAGTGCACCTTCGGGCCTGTCCTCAATGACCTCAAATATCTCTATCTTGTTGCCGTATTTTTTTTCGATCGCGTGGATATTTGGTTCATTACCTTCACATATCTTGCATTTATCTTCACGCATCCGGTCGCGCCTGATATTCAGGAAAACCGGTTTTTCGATTTCAATAATGCGATCTATGACCTTCTGGATATGCATGTATTTTTCATCAACATACTGCTCAATAAAATCCTTGAATTCTCCTTCTGCCACTTCTGGAGTACAAGAGTTTTTCCTTGCCAGAACCTCAATAAATTTTAGTCTGAAACCAAATTTATGGATTTTTAAAAGTTCTCCAAGACTCATAAGCGTATTTCCTTTCTTATTTTGTTAAACATTCTCTCAAGGAACGAGCCCTAAATTCCACCCAGGGCCTGCTCAATATCATCGATAATATCACAGGCATCCTCAAGACCAACCGAAAGCCTGACAAGCTCATCCGTAATCCCGTATCTTAACCTTTTCTCCCGCGGAACAACGCCGTGCGTCATGGTCGCAGGATGCTGGATCAATGAACATGTCTCACCAAGGCTAACAGCCAATGTGCAAAGTTTCAGGGAATCGAGGAATACAGGTACATCGGTAGCATCAAAAAGCGTGAATGCCATCATGCCGCCCGCCCCGCTCATCTGCTCCCTGGCGAGTTTATACTGCGGATGATCATGGAGTCCCGGATAAATGACCGCCTGAATTTTATCATGGCCCTGCAGGAACTTTGCCACAGCCATTGCATTCTCATTATGCCTGTCCATACGGATGGGAAGTGTCTTCATTCCCCGGATGATAAGCCAGGATGAGAACGGCGTAATGGAGCCGCCCATGTTCTTTGCCGTATGTCTTGCTGTTTTAATATAATCGGATGACCCGACAATTATTCCTCCGAGCGTATCGCCATGTCCGTTCAGGTACTTCGTTGCGCTGTGCACAACTATATCGGCGCCAAGATGAATTGGTTGCTGGAAATATGGCGTCATGAATGTGTTATCTACCATCACTGAAGCGCCTTTTTCATGGGCGATATCGCAAACTGCTTTGATGTCAGTAAGTTTCATTGTGGGATTTGCCGGGGTTTCAAAAAAAACAAGGTTTGTGTTGGGGCGAAATGCATTTTGCACATTAATTACGTCCGAACTATCCACGAAGGTCACATCAACGCCATAATCTTTGAGTTCAACAAATAGATCATATGTGCTTCCGTATATCACTTCATCAGCAATCACATGGTCGCCTCCCTTAACTGATGTGAAGATCGCCGCTGTTATGGCAGCCATCCCTGTCGTTTGCGCCAGGGCTGATTCTGCGCCTTCCAGGTCTGCCATTTTTTCTTCAAGCACTTCTGTGGTTGGATTAAGCCCCCGTGAATATACATATCCCTTAGCACGCCCACCCATAAGGTCTGCCCCAAGTGCTGCGCTCTTGAATTTAAAAGGCGCGGTCTGGTAAATAGGCGTTGTGACGGCTCCTGTTTCTTCTGGTTTTTCCCCGGAATGGATGGCTCGTGTTGAAAATCCCGCTTTCTTCATATCCATATGATTTAAGATTGTCGGTACATCATCTTAATTTTATCCCTCGAAGCTTGATTTTTGGGTGTGATTGTTTGGGTTTATAATAAAGTATCATCAAAAAGAAGAAAACACGGATGACACATAAAAAGAATCTGATTTCTGGGAAGTCATCACCCGATATACCCCAGATCCTGTTCCTTCCGTCGTTTTTCCTGGAGTTCTTTCATGTATCTCTTGAAACCCTCGTCAAATTTCTTCACTTCATTTTCAATTTCGCTCGTATCGATACTGATCTCAAGGAGTTCAGACACTTTTTTAATCCCTGCATAACAAGCTTTTATATCCAATGCTTCAGGAAAGGCAGTTTCGCTAAGAAGCGATATCCCATTTATCCCATAGCGCATCGCATACTCAATGACAAGCCCATTTACTCCGCTTATCTGCATTCTGCCCTGTGCTATCGGGCTCTCCTTGCTGCCAATAAATTTTAAAAGTTCAAGGGAAGTCGCAACACCACGGACTTCGGGTTCTTCAACATAATTCTTGACAAAATTCGCAAGCACCGTATATATGATATCAACCCCGAAAAGCTTTGCGGACTCAACTATTTTTTCAGCAAGTTCATTATCTTTGGCGATATATCCAAACTGGATATCACCTGAAAACAATATGATATTTTGTTCCTTCGAATAGTAGAATTTGAATGGGCTGGTATCCCTATCAATGGGCACTACAAGCCCGTTTTCAAAAAAAGTAAGGGAAGGCGACAGATGCGGCACCGGAATGTCAGCGAAAAGAACAGGTTTCAGGGTGTTTATGAAATAATTTACTGAGTTCTTCGCTACCATGCCCATGCCGGGAAGACCAACCAGCATTCGAGGCTTTACCATTTCTGGTTTTGAATGAATTCTTAGTTCCATAATTTCTTCAAATCCGTTTATTAATCGTGTTGATTACTGCTATGACTATAAATAAGCTTGTTGTGTTTTAAAATATAGCGATGCTTGTTCCTGCTTCTAAGATGTGTTATGGATTATGCCACAGTTTTTAAACCCGGTTTAATTGTCATTATTATGTTCATTTTTAGACCATAAACCCATATATACTATGATTATTATTATTAGTATCATCAGACATTTTTTGAGACAAAACCCACCACTCATCCAATGCCTGCGCTATCCAAATCAACGAACCTTTGTTTTCTAAAATAAAGGCAATACAAAAAGATATAGAGAAATTAAGAGGAGATTCATGACACCAAACGAGAAAGAAATGATATCAGAAAAGACCGAACTGATCGCACAGAGACAGGAACAAAAAGAGGAAAGAAATGAAAGATTCTTGCCCATATTTTTCTGGACGGACTGATATCGAAAATATGTTTTAAGATGAAAGAGGATAATCAAAGAAATTCTGACGAACTCCAATTTTTCCCCCTGGGGAAAAATCTTTCCGTTAATTTAATGTTATCCTCTCATAATTAAGCACACTCTATATGACTCGTGATTATCTCACTATTGATGACATAGAAACAAAAGGAAAAACAGTTCTGTGCAGGCTTGATCTTAATTCGCCGATGGACCCGAATGGAACCATACTTGATGACAGCAGATTCAGAAGCCACATTATGACCCTTAAGGAGCTTGAAGATTCAAAAGTGGTTATCCTGTCCCACCAGAGCCGTCCCGGAAAGAGTGATTTTACAACAATGGAGCCTCATTCCAGAATATTATCCAAATTGATGAGGCGAAATATTAATTATATAGATGATATTTTTGGTTCAAATGCTATTAATAGGATTAAAAAAATGGAAAAAAACGATATCATCATGCTTGAAAATACTCGCTTTTATTCAGAAGAATCGCTTGAACGTGCGCCAAAAGATCATAAGAGAACCCATATGGTAAGGCGCCTTGGAGCAGTTTGCGATATATTCATGAATGATGCTTTTTCGGTTTCCCACCGATCGCACCTTTCAGTAACAGGCTTCACAGAAACCCTGCCAAGCATAGCTGGAAGGGTCATGGAAAAAGAGATAGATTCCCTGAACAGGGGAATGTCTTGTAGTGAAAGGCCCTGCATTTATGTTCTCGGAGGAGCCAAAGTTGATGATTCTATCAAAGTAACAAAGAACGTGCTTGAGCGGGGATGCGCGGACAGGGTTCTTGTCACAGGAGTAGTAGCTAACGTTTTTCTTGCGGCTGCAGGAGTTGATATAGGGAGTTCGAATATCAATTTCATTGATAAGCAGGGCTATTCTTCACAGATAGATATAGCAAAGGAACTGCTCCTCCATTTCCCTAAGAACATAGGGCTTCCGGTGGATGTTGCTTTGAATAAGAATGAAGAACGTGTGGAAGAAAAAGTCAGCAACCTGAAAACTGAATTTCCCATTCACGATATCGGCCTAGAAACAATGGTGCAATTCTCCAGAGAGATCGGCAACTCCAAAACGGTAGTAATGAACGGGCCTGCGGGGGTATTTGAAAATGAAAAGTTCGCACTCGGAACTCGTGAACTCATAAAAGCAGGGATGAAATCCGGTTTTTCTATTATTGGAGGCGGGCATATCGCAGCAGCGGCTGAACAAATGGGCGCTTCAAACAAGTTCTCCCATGTAAGTACGGGAGGAGGGGCCTGTATTGATTTCTTGGCAGGTGAAAAATTGCCCGGTATTGAGGCATTAAAAGATGCTGCACAAAAATACAGGAAAAAATAGCTCCCAAGGTTTTGATTTCACAGGCAGTATGGATCTGCTTGTGGATGATATTGTAAAAACACATCCGTTTTTCAAACATATTATACCTGATAATATCCTTATTGCTATATCGCCCTCAAACGGCAACAAGAGCGGTGTTGTGGCAAAACTCAGGCCGATGCTTTTTGAAGGAGGGTTACGAACAAAAACAGTGCGTGGAATTGAGTATGAAGCGCCTGAGGTATTAATAAATGGCATAAATATTCTATATATTGTATATTTTCACCTGCCGCGTTACCTGGATCATGGCAACCATAAAACTAAACTTTCAACCGTACTTCATGAATTGCACCATATCTCCCCCTTATTTAACGGCGATATACGCCGGTATTCGGGAAAGAATTATGCCCATGGAAATTCTAGGAAGGGCTTTGACGATCTGATAACTATTTATACTGATGAATATATTGAATCAACGTCCCAACCCGAGTTAAGCTGTTTTTTGAAATATAAGTATTCAGAACTCAGGCGAAAATATGGCGCGATACATGGCGATATGATCCGCATTCCCCGGTCAAGACATAAAAAATAAGAATGAAAATTATCAGCGTTTGTTGATCAGCGCCATAATACTTGGCCTGGCACTCCTGGGCTGTCCTTGTTGAAATGGATCCATACCAAATGACCCGAACATCTCATTATTGGCTCGGTCGGTTATTTCCTTAAATACCATCTTATAGGCTGTACAGTGGGGATCGACTCCCTGTATTTTGCCTCCTGTGGGGACGATTGCATTGTAGGGGCATCCGCCTCTGCAAAATTTGATGTAGGAACATTGCCCGCATTCCTTATCCACATATTCCTTGAACTGATGCATAAGCTTCCATGCATCAGATCTGGCAAGATCATCCTTGCTGGGATGGTCACGGACATTACCCATAATATATTCTGGCATGCCAATAAAGCGATAGCAGGGATAGATACTGCCATCAGGTCCTACCGCAAAGGTACTTCCCATGCAATCAACGAATGTGCATACTGTGCCCCTGCCAGTGAAATAAGCTTTGCAAAGGTGGTCGATATTCATGATCTCGATCCTGCCCAGGTTTTCCAGATATTTATCCATGAGATAGATCAACAATTTTCCATACTCTTCCGGGTCAAGCGCCCATTTTTCAGGCTCATCTGAACGCAAAGAAGGCAGAGCTGGATGTAATTTAAGATTAAAACCATTATCCAGGAAGAAATTGAAGATTTCCTCTTTTTGTTTTACGGAATGTTTGGTGAAGGTGCAGATGAAGCTCACCTTAAGGCCATTAGCCTTTGCAATTTCATAACCTTTCATGGTCTTTTCGTAATATCCTTTTCCTCTTTGCAGGTCATTAAGTTCCTGCGGACCATCAAGACTCGAACCTATAGGGATATTATACTTCGCCAGTATCTTTGCCAGTTCCGGGGTAATGACCCAGAGATTTGATTGCAGGGCAAAAGCAGTTTTTAGATGACTTAAACCCTCAGCCAGGAGAGGCAATGCTTTTCGATAAAAATCCGCGCCGGCAAGAAGCGGTTCTCCGCCATGGAAAGTGAAGGTAACGGGCTCATTCCTGAAATCCTTGAGCCATTCTACTACTTCTTTAACGGTTTCAATGCTCATTACCGGGGATCCTGCTTCGGAACTCCAGCAATAACTGCATCTTGCAGGACAGTTTAAGGTTGGGACGAGCATCACATGAAAAGCCATATAACTCGTTGGTTTGACTTTCTTCAAGGTATTAAAAGTTTTCCTGTGGCCTAACTTTCAAAAAGTATCCTATCAATCAAAACTTTTTGCGTTCAATCCTTTATCCTCCTGATAATAATCAATCCCGCGATATTCACTATCAAGATAAGGAGAATTGCGATCAATCCCCTGTTACTTGATACTGGATCCATTATCTGGTTTAATGAAATTGAAGTGCTTATCCGAATCAAGCGACATTTTTTCCTCAAAATTCATACCATCGCCGGTTGCTTTCAGGGTATAACTTGAGTTTAGCGGCAGCCCCGCAAAAATAAGTTCAGAATCCGAGCTCTGCGACACTTTTTTTCCATTATTCCATAATGATACCTGGTATTTCGGATCTGATTTTAAGAAAATGCTGGCATATTTTTTTACATTGATGGCATTTCCATCAGCATACTGGAGGTGCGACGGTAAGTCAAGCACACTCAGAAGCGTGGGAGCTATGTCCTCTTGCCCATATTCTCCGCTAATAACTCCCGTTACTGTATTCGGGGAAAGGATAACGAGCGGAATTCGCACGCTTTCAAGCTTGGTTGAATATTTATCCGAACTGTGCCCGCCCCTTCTTGCATTAAGCGTGGCAAAGGACATGCCATGATCAGCCGTAACAAAAAGGGCGATATTATTGTCAAGAGCTGTTTTAGATATTGGATAAAAATCAACATCAAGCGCCTCAATAAGCTTCACATAATCATCATCTCCCATATTGTGACCACCGCTATCGATCTCCCCCACATTCATTGTCAGCAGAAATCTCTGCGAAGGGTGTTTTTTTATCATTTCGGTCGCTACGGCATTTGCCGCATCAATTCCCCACCGGTTAAATGCGGAATATTTTCCCACCCCTTTTATATTATCCAGATAGGAGGGAAGTTTCATCTTCCACTCATACATTACATCATAAATGCCGGCTGGAGCTTTCTCTGCCTGGATCGATATAAGGGGATCGTCAACGGAGTTATTCTCTGCGTACAAAATAATGTCCTGCTCGTTTCTCATATTTATGAAATCTCCGGTTTGCATTACAGCAAGATTAACAAAACCGTGCTCTCTTGTGATATCAAATATCGTGGCATCTGGGTAGCCCACGGTTTCTTCGTTTGCATCTGAAAAACCTGTCACTATCATGGAATGTGCAATACCCGTGACGGGATGCCCGGTTCTTATATCCGCTATCCTTGCCCCGAGTGATAGGTTCTGCGTCCTTGCCTTAATGAGTAATGAGCCATCCAGAGCGGATGGCGAGTATTCAGGATAAAAATACGAAGAGCCGAAGCCATCAACAATGAAAAGTATAGCACTTTGCGGTCTTTCTACTTTGTTTATGTTTATTTCTGAAACGGCAAACGCGGTATTTTATATTGAACTAAATAATAACATAAATAATATAATTAACAATGTTTTTTTCATAATATACGCTCAAAGGAAGATTCAAATAAAAAGATTACTGAGCACATTTAATATATAGAGACACATATTCACAGCCCATGCGAATCGTGATATTAAGGCTCGGGCACCGTATTCAAAGAGACCAGAGGATAACCACCCACGTTGCACTTACAGCGCGTGCCATGGGAGCTGAGGGCATGCTCCTTGATTCCGATGACAGCGGCATAGAAAAAAGCCTGGAAGATGCAGGGGCAAGATGGGGGGGCTCATTCTATGTAAAAAGGATCACAAGCTGGAAAAGTGAGATCAAAAAATGGAAAGATGCGGGAGGCAAAGTAATTCACCTGACAATGTATGGCATAAATCTTCCTGATGCGATCCCTGAGATATCAACCGATGCTATTATGATTATTGTTGGAGCCGAAAAAGTCCCTCCTGAACTCTACGGGCTTGCAGATTGGAATATCGCTGTGGGAAACCAGCCGCATTCGGAGGTTGCAGCCCTTGCTATCACGCTTGACAGGTTACAGGCTGCATCAGGCAACGATGTCCTGAGAACGCATTTTCCAGATGCAAAATGTGAGATCATCCCCCAGAGAGCGGGAAAAGAGGTAAAAGGTGGATCAATCACTCGCACTGCAAAGGTGTGATTTCCGCTACCTCTGCGCCTATGGAGGATTATGACTGGTGTTATGAAAGTCATTGTTGTCGGGAACAGCGTCCGCAATATTGCCTGCTCTGCAAGAAGGGCAGGATATACTGTTTATGCTCTTGACCGTTTTGGGGATGTGGATATGCAAAAATGCGCAACGGATGCGCAAATCATTGGAAATATGGATGAAAGGGAATTACGACGTCGTATTGAATCCTTTGGCAGCGCAGATGCCATTGTCCTTGGCCCGGGTTTTGAGCACCTGAAATTTGAAAATGCCCTGAACAACCCTGAAGAAATAATGGAAGAAGCGGGAAATAAATCCAAACTCCCGAAGAAACTTGGCTCGATGGGCATTCCCCACCCAAATACTGAGCCTATAGATAAGGCAGATGGCATGGGATTCCCACTTATGGTCAAACCAAAATCAGGGTCGGGTGGGATGAAGAATATTATTGTCAGGAACGAATCAGAAATGTTCCTTTTCAGAAAGCGATTGGATTCACATGAATTCATCGCCCAGGAATTCGTGGAGGGAATACCATGCAGCTCCTCGGTAATAAGTACGGGGGATGAGGCGGTGGTTGTGGCTGTGAATGAACAATTGATAGGTATCCCATGGCTTACAAGACTCCCTTTTGCTTATTGCGGCAATATCACCCCGTTTAAGACCAAATTCAGGGAAGAGGTGGACGAATATTCAAAGCAGATCGCGATTGAATTCAAATTGCAGGGTTCAAATGGGATTGATTTCATGATGACGGATAAAGGCGTCAAGGTCATTGAGATAAATCCGCGTTTCCAGGGAAGTATTGATACTGTTGAGCTCTCAACAGGCCTGAACATTTTTGATGCTCATATTAAATCTTTTTCAGGTGAGCTCCCGGAATTGATGGGGCCCCGATGTTTTGCCGCAAAGAATATCATATATACAGATAAGAAATTAAAGATAAATAGGGAAATTTCGGATATGCTGGTCAAATACATGAATAAAGGGAAGGCAGCAGACATTCCCCGGTCCGGACAGGAAGTTCACCCCGATGAACCGGTAATGACGATACTTGCAACTGCAAGTACACGCAGGATGGCTTTATATAAGGTCAGAAGATCTGCACGATATATTAAGAATAAAACGCAAGTTTAAAGTCCTATAAAAACAATAAAGAAATGGTGAATTTTTTGGTTGATTTAATTGATCCAGTTATTAAAGGTTATCTAATAAATCTTGTTGGGGATGAAGGATACAAAGTAGTTCAGGATATGCCAGAAGGTGAGGTCACCGATGAAAAGATAGCCCAGGCTACAGGGGTTTTATTAAATATTGTCAGGCGCACTCTTTTCATATTATATGAGAACAGGCTTGCTAACTATCGAAGAGAAAGGGATGCAAACAGCGGTTGGTTGACCTACCTATGGAAACTTGACCTTAGCAATTTAAACCGCCAGCTTGATATCGAGGCAAAGAAGCTCTTAAAGAATCTCCAGACAAAACTTGAATTCGAAGAGGATAAGGTATTTTATTTATGTGAAAAACAGGATGGACGCTTCCTGTTTGAAGTCGCGGCTGAAATGGAATTCAAATGCCCACTTTGCGGAGGGGAATTGATATATCAGGAAAATGAATCGGTAATACAGGGTTTAAAGCAAAGGATAATCCAGCTTGAGGAAATGACCACGGGCACTTCTGCGAGCAGTGCTACCGCGTGAAGGAAAAAGAGGCAGTAGCCCTGCTTATTAAGGCCGGCTGTTCCTCTTCTGTGATCGATCACTGTAAGACCGTTGGAGGATTTGCAAGAGAAATAGCAATAAAGATCAGTGAAAGTGCGGCAAAGGGGGGGCATCCTGTAGATATCGATATTGACGCTGTTTTCATAGGAGGGTTGCTGCATGATCTCGGACGTTCAAAGACTCATGGGATACGTCATGCTGTAGAAGGCGCAGCTATTGCAGTTGAAAATGGGCTTGATGATAAATTAGTACGAATTATCGAAAGGCACATTGGCGCAGGGATACCAATGGATGAGGCTTCGGATCTTGGCCTACCTGAAAAGGACTATATGCCTGTGACCATCGAGGAAAAAATAGTGGCTCATGCGGATAATCTTGTTTTTGGCGATAATATAGGGACTGTGGAAGAACTGATAATAAATTTAAAAACAAAAAATTTTGATGAAAAGGTCATCCGTCGATTCATCGGATTGAACGATGAGATAAAAGCTATGTTGGTTTAGAAGTTCTTTTGCTTAAGGCGCTTTCTATGATATCCAGATACTCTTCCTTCAGGGAATAAACTATTGGGGTTTTATATGATTCCTTGTAAGCATGGAGAATGCCTAATTTCGAGTGAATATATCCCAGCGTTGATCCAACAGCACTATATGAAATGTTGAATTTCTTGTTAAGTTCTTTATGTAATTGGTCAACAGTCAGTTTCTTTAATCGTAAAAGTATATCGATTATGAATTTCCTGAGGCCATCGATATCAAGCTCAAGATACATCTCAAGCCGTCTTTTTATTCGTACCTTTAGTGAGTCCATCCTATATTCCTTTACCGATATAAAAAGCTCTTTTATAATATATATACTTTACTACATATCTTTTTAATAGTAATAAGTCCATAATTATCACTCACCCTTTTCAGAATAAGATAATAGAAAAAGACTTTATACCATAAAACAGTATTTTGGAACGATAACTATGATAAATGCGAGGGATCGTCTTTTACACCATTGAATCGTTGAGGAATAAGAAAATAAGCATTTTTGATACGACGCTTCGCGATGGGGAACAGACCCCGGGTGTATCGCTTACTAATGAAGAAAAACTTATCATAGCCCAGCAGCTTGATAAATTAGGCGTTGATATTATTGAAGCAGGTTTTCCCATGTCATCTGAAGGCGAAAAAGCGTCCGTAAAGAAAATAGTCGATGCTAAGTTAAAACTTCAGGTTTGCGGACTTGCAAGAGTAATAAAATCCGATATCGATACCTGTCTTGACTGCGGTGTTGATATGGTGCATACCTTTGTATCTACTTCAGATATTCAGAGGATCTCAACCATCAAGAAAAGCAGGGAAGAAGTTTACAGGATGGCAATTGACGCAGTGGAATATATAAAAGACCACGGGGTAAAATGCATGTTCTCTGCAATGGATGCAACCCGCACTGATGTTGATTATTTAATCTATATTTATAAAGGCGTTGAGTCCGCACATTGCGATATAATAAATGTACCCGATACTGTGGGTATTAGCGTCCCATCTGCAACGTTCAAACTTATAAATGAGATAGCCGCAAATATCAAGATCCCTATCGATGTTCACTGCCACAACGATTTCGGGCTTGCAGTAGCAAACAGCCTCGCAGCAGTGGAAGCCGGAGCAAGCCAGGTGCAGGTTACGATCAATGGACTTGGTGAACGTGCGGGAAATGCAGACCTTGCAGAAACTGTTATGGGATTGCATTCGCTGTATGGCGCAAAGACAAACATTAATACGCAGTTCATAGTTGAAACTTCCCATCTTGTGGAAAGGTTGACCGAAGTTCGAATGCCACCGACCATGCCTATTGTTGGGGATAATGCTTTTGCCCATGAATCGGGCATACATACGCATGGAGTGCTCGTGCGTACTGATACCTTTGAGCCTGGCGTGATGACCCCTGAAATGGTGGGACACAGAAGACGCATCGTACTCGGAAAGCATGCTGGAAAACATGCTGTAAAACAATCACTTGAATTCGCGGGACTGACCCCAACTGACGACCAGTTAAATGAAATAATGAAGCGCTTGAAGGATATAGGAGATAAAGGCAAGCGTGTTACGGATGCTGACCTTTATTCTATTACGGAATCCATAATGGGCGGTGTATCCAGGGATGAACAGGCTATAGTCCTGAAAGAAGTATCAGTCATGACGGGAAATATCATAACCCCGACAGCCACAGTAAAAGCGATCGTGAATGGGAAAGAACGAATCGGAGCCCATATAGGTGTCGGGCCTGTGGATGCAGCGCTCAATACAGTAACAAGCATCCTGGGTGATTATAAATTCAAACTTCGCGATTTCAGGATCGAGGCGATATCAGGCGGTTCTGATGCACTTGCAGAAGTGCTTATTGGAGTCGAGGATGAGAAGGGGAGGGTCGTTTCAGCACGAGCAACGAACGAGGATATCGTTATGGCCTCAGTTGAGGCGCTCGTTGCTGCAATTAACCAACATATGAGGCATAGAAAATAGTTGTTTTCAGGGAACAGGATTAACGTTTGTTTTTACTGTTCCAGATTTATCTTTTTTTAAAAGCGACGCCTTCACATGCTCAACGCAAGCTAAAAGGATAACATCAGTCTCGCCGCTTGCGTCCATTCCTGCAGCGCCTTCATGCCCCCCGCCTGCCCCCTTATATTTTGCGCTTATCTCTTCCATCAACTGTGCAAGATTTATTCCTGCATTCTGGATCTCTCTTCTTGCTCTTCCGCTTATTTTTACAACATCATCTCTTTTTGCCCCGACAAAAGCAACATCTGCTCCTATTGATACCAGGCTTGAGGCTGCTGCACCTCCAAAAGAATTCACATTAGAAGAAACGATTATCCACTCATTCACTCTTTCTATGACACAGCGCTGCGCTGCTTTTAAGAACGCAATACGCATTGAAACATCCTGCGGGACTGACGAAAGAAGGTCGATTACTTCGTTGTATTCAATGCCACTCAAATCCATCAATTCAGCCACTGCTTTGAATGAATCAGATGATGCATGCCTGAAGTTGCCGGTATCAGTGACGATGCCTGCTAAAAGTGCAAATGCAGTGCGCCTCATGATAGGTGCGCCCATTTTCTTCAAGACCTCAAGAACGATCTCTGCAGTCGAACTTCTGTTGCGATGAAGGAAAAAAACCGCGTTCTCGTTCAGGGATGAGGTCGAATGATGGTCAATTACAGCATAGGGTCCTAAGGGAAATCCATTTAACTGGCCTGGTGTGGATGTGTCGACAACGACCACAAGGTCATACTCACCTTTTGGCTCAAGGATATATTCTATTTTCAACTGATTGGCGATCTGGGATGCAACCCTGTCACATCCATCAACAACTCCAATAGTGCCCCCGATTGCTTCTTTTAGAGCAAATGCGCTTCCAAGGGCATCAGGGTCTGCATTCCTGTGGCATAAATAGAGAATATTGTTGTAATCCAGGAGTTGATTATAGAATTCCGATTCGTCTAACTCCATGTTTATTGGGCGACCGGTGTACCGATAGCCTGTTTGAGCTGCTCCTGAAGTTGCTGGAATCTTTTCTGGATACGTTCTTCCTGTCTCGCAAGGGTCTGAGTGCGAAGGCTAAGCGTATCTTTCTTCTCAATGAGAGCATTCTTTGTCTTCTCTTTCTCTGTTTTGATGAGCAAATCCCCGATAGCCCTGTAGACAACGGCATCATTGCCAAGTTTGTCAAGTTCTTCTAGAGCAAGTTCGGTTTCTTTCAAATTAATCTCGATCTGGTTTTTCTGAACGGCAAGAGCCTGAGCTTGCTGCTGTATCTGCTGCAACTGTGCAAGCTGGTTCTGTATCTGTGGGGGTAATTCTGAACTCATTTATTTCACCTTTAAAGCTGGTGTAGTATTGTATATCTCTAATTTATAACTTGTGCATTGGATGATAAAGAACACATCTCATAAGTGATTTTTATTAGCCGCAGCCATCCGTTCAAGGCAGCCCTCATCGAAATTATATCATTCGCCTCGACATTTAAGATCAATATCCCATCATTGAGTTTGAGGGAGGTTTTTGTGCGCTGGTAATCCTCATCCAGTTCAGGGAGCAATGCTTCATAGATTATCCGGGCATCTTTCCCGGCATCGAATTCAAAATCTGCGAGCACGAGCATGAAATAAAATAAGTGTTATGTAGTATATCTAGATTTGCAGTAAAATTTTTAAGCTGGATTGTATTATTAGAGTTGATTTAAGATCAAATGGAATCCTGGATAACAATTGAAATAATAACGATAACTGTATTGATCGTTTTCTCTGCTTTTTTCTCCCTGTCGGAAACAGCTCTCCTGTCCGTGAATAAAATTCGAGTAAGACATCTTGCAGAGACCGGGAATAAACCTGCGAAAGTATTAATAAAATTGCTTGAGAACCCGGAACTATTCCTTACAGCCATCCTGATAGGCAATAATGTCGTAAATATAAGCGCGTCCGTACTTGCCACTGATATCGCGATAGGATTTCTTGGAGAAACAGGGCTTGCAGTAGCTACCGGTATCATGACCCTGTTCATCCTTGTTTTTGGTGAGATCTTCCCGAAAACACTGGCTTCAAGGAATGCAGAAAATATTGCGCTGCATGTTGCAGGACCGATAACCACGATCATCAAGATCTTCAGACCAATTGTCTGGTTCCTGACTACGATTATTAATTTCATGATAATGCTTTTTGGAGGGAAAAAAAGAGTAAAGCATCCTTTCGTAACAGAAGAGATGATCGAAATGATGCTCAAAGTCGGAGAGAAGGAAGGAACTATTGAGAAACATGAGAGTGAGATAATAAGCAATGTATTTGATTTTACAGATGAAAAGGCTCACGGCGTAATGACCCCGAGAGATCAGATCGTCTGTATAGATGAATCGGAAACTCTAGATAATGCACTTTCTTTGATAAATAATTCCGGACACTCTAGAATACCGGTTTACAGGTATGATCTAGATAATATTATGGGGATGATATACGCAAAAGACTTCCTCAAATTCAGGACGCAGGATCTTTCCAGAATAAAAGTTATGCAGATCTTAAGACCGTTGCTTATAGTGAAGGTGGGAAGAGATATTTCTTCGATCCTTAAAGAACTCCAGCAAAAGAAAATGAACCTTGCGATAGTGGTAGATAATAATATGAGAGTTAAGGGGCTGGTTTCTATAGAAGATATCATTGAGGAACTCGTTGGTGAAATATTCGATGAATATGATGTTGAACCTGTAAATCCGTGATTTCAATGGGACCTGGAAATTGTGAGCAAATCCAGTCTAATATGGCGTTATTTTATTCTCGAACATGCCTCCACAAAAAGAAATGAGAATTGCGATCCTCAAGAAAGACCTTGATAATGCCCTCAGGATAGATGAAATAAAGCTCGCTGACCGGATCAAAGCCACGGGCTTCAAATGCAGGAAATGCGCCCAGTGCTGCATGAGTGAATCTGGTGATAACACTGTTATCGTTTCTCCTTCCGAGATCCGGAAAATAAGCATGGGGTCAGGCCTTGAGCGCCATGATTTCGTAATCCCCACGCCTTCTGATGACAGGGATCAGGATGGGAATATACATACCTTTGAATGGGTCTTAAAGAAAAATAGTGATTGCATTTTCCTGAAAGAAAAACTGTGCGAAATATATGAATGCAGACCATTTATATGCAGAACATATCCTTTTTACCTGCTTGATGGGAAGCTTGAGGTCTGCGAATGTATGGGCCTGGGAGGGACTATCAGCGATAGGGAGAGCCTTGAACTGGCAAGACTTCTCAAAGAAAGATATGTCCGGGAGATAAAGGAAACTATAGCTCTGTTTGAAAAATTCAGGGGATTCAATCCAGGCAGTGGTGGCAATGTTTGCGTACATGACAGCGAAGGGGAACACTGGATAACTATAGATTAGGGAAAACAAAAAGCAGTCAATCTTCGTTCGTATAAATAAATTAGGCAAATTTTGCCGTAACTTATGAAAATTTGTCAACATCTTAATGATTAATACCTTAAAACCCATAGTAATGCTCATGGCAAAAGACAGACACGTTATGGAAGCTCTCGGGAAGACCCGTGTAGTAGTTGAGAACGGCAAAGTTGTTGAGTCGGGAGAACCTGAGACGGAATATTGTCCAATTTTCGATAAGGTGCGCGGGATAAAGAAATTCACCTCAAAGACCGCAAAGGAAAATATCGAATTCAGGATAAAGGATTTCGGGTTATTTACAAAAGACAGGGCAATAGAGATGGAAATATTCGTGGGATTTGGGGCAAGCGAGACTTTCATGACAGGATTGCGCCGCGGTCTCCTTGACACAACCGTCACGGCGTGCGACGGGGCAGGAACGGTGATCACAAGCAATCCTAAACTGGCGCAGGGAATGGGTTCACGCATCTCAGGATTGGTCGAGACAACGCCCATCTCTGGGCTTATTGAACGGATACAGGAAGTGGGCGGCGTGGTCCTTGATCCTGCAACTGCTGCTCTTGACCAGGTCGCAGGTATTAAGAAAGCGATCGAATTGGGTTATAAGAAAATAGGCGTTTCTGTAACAAATGCGAAAGACGCGCGCAAGATGAGGGAGCTTGAGAAAAAACATAATGTGCAAATAATCGCTTTCGGTGTTCATACAACAGGCATGCCAGAGGATGAGGCAAAGGAATTCCTTGATCTTGTGGATATGACAACAGGCTGCACATCAAAATGGATCCGCGGCTGCATCACAGGAAAGACCATAGCCCAGTTTGGCACGGCGATCCCCATCTTTGCAATAACGCAATGCGGAAAGGAAATGCTCCTTGAAAGGGCAAAAGAAGTAACTGATCCGATCCTGATAAATACGATGAAGTTGCCTGTCCAGCCCGATGAGAAGCAGCCAAGACCGCTCATTTAGAATATTATTTATCAAAAGCGCGTCAATCATTGGTCATGGTATATGTTACCGGTTTTAAATGCTTCAAGTGCGGGCGACTGCATAAACCCCATGAAATTGAGCGGCTCCCAATCCCCAGATGTGAGTGCGGCTCTGCGGTTGATGCAGTATATGATTACAGGTCTATCAAGAAAGTAATCCTGCACGATGAATTCATGCGCACGCCCCCAACACACTGGAAATACTGGGCGTTTATGCCTGTAAAAGACCTTTCAAAATGCATCTCAATGGGAGAAGGATCAACACCTCTTCTTGAGAACAAAAGACTTTCAAAAACCGGGCGCCTGCTTATAAAATATGAAGCTGGAAATCCAACGGGCTCATTTAAGGACAGGGGTTCCTCGCTTGAAATAACAAAGGCGCTTGAATTCAAGAAGCGCAAGGTAGCACTTGCATCCACGGGCAACATGGGGGCATCCATGGCTGCCTATGCGGCTTTTTCCGGGCTTGAATGCAAAGTTTTTATCCCCGACATCGTGGGAAAAGAAAAGATCACGCAGATAAAAGCATACGGAGCGCAAACGATAGCTGTGAAAGGGGATTATTCGGTTGCCATGAAATGCGCCGAAGAATATGTACTCTCAAACAGCGATTCGTTCCTTACAGGAGATTACCCATGGCGCAGCGAAGGTACAAAGACTGTTGGGTTTGAGATAGCAGACCAGTTATACTGGCATGTGCCAGATCATATTGCAGTTCCTGTTGGCAATGGCACTCTGATATGGAGCATTTTTGAAGCATTCCGCGAGCTTGAAATTGTGGGTATCACTGATAAAATGCCCAGAATAATTGGTGTACAGGTTGAAAACTGCGCTCCTGTTGCGGATGCATGGGAGAATAATCTTGGTGAAATAATACCGGTCCGTAATCCTCAAACAATAGCCACAGCTATTGCATGCGGTGATCCGATCGATGGACTGGCTGCTCTTCGAGCGATACGGGATTCAGGTGGTTTTGCCATAAAGATAACGGATGATGAGGTGATATCTGCCCGAAATGAGCTTGCGCGTAATGGGATTTTTGTTGAGCCAAGCGGAGCTGTTGCATATGCTGGGTTTTTGAAGAATAAACTGGAAGGCGTGGTTGTTTGCATAGCAACAGGGCATGGGTTAAAGGATATGCATGGGCTTGTTTGAATAACATATTTCGTATTTGAAAAGAGGACTTTTAAAATTATCCACCAAGACCGCTGAAGAAAAAAATACCAGAATTTTTCTTATCCTGGAGCCGCTTTTTTATACAAGAATCCGATAAAAACAACATGACTATGCCTCCATCCCCTGGTATGAATAAAATTACAACGAACTCGAACTAAATCAATACGAACTCACCCCACCGCGTTTCTGTTCGTATTAATTCGGGAAAGGAAATTCTGAGAAATTCTTACGGCAGCATCTCTCGCGCATACCCTATAAGACCGCCAGCATCAACTATGCTTCGAACGAAATCTGGAAGCGGTGTTGCCTGATACGTCTCTTTCTTTGTAGTATTTGTTATTACACCTGTTGCAAAATCAACATCGATATGGTCTGTCTCTTCTATCTTGTCAGTATCCGGGCACTCAAGAAGTGCAACTCCTATATTTATTGCGTTCCTGAAGAAGATGCGTGCAAATGATTTTGCGATAATGCATTTGACCTTAGCGCCTTTTAACGCAAGCGGGGCATGTTCGCGGGATGAGCCGCATCCGAAATTAAAGCTTGCGACAATGATATCCCCTTCTTTTACACCTTTTGCAAAATCAGGACGCACACCTTCGAAAGCGTGCCTGGCAAGCTCATCCGGTTTATTGATAGTAAGGTATTTGCCGGGAATAATGGCATCTGTATCTATATCATCCCCGAATTTCCATACATTCGAGGCAAGTTCCATATCTTTTTCAACGGTGAGTTTTTGTTTCATGTCAGGTTGAATTGGCCGTATTGTTAATAAGATTTATTCCTTTATTTAGCAGCTTAATATACTCAACTACTGAGTTCAATTTATAATAATTAACGAAGGTTCAAATCACTGGCAGGGGAGAATAATTATTCGATCTGGCATTATTTATTTAAATGCACCACTTTTGGAGGCGGGAAACCATTAAAATAGGTGGTTGAAGCGATTGTATATGCACCAATATTTTCAGCATAAAGCAAATCGTCAATTTGCAGATCTTCTGGTAGCTCATCAGCCAGGGAAATAGTGTCGAAAGCGTCGCAGGTGGGGCCAAATGTAGCGCAAACCTTTTTCTCTCCATCCTTGAAGGAATGCAGCGGATAATGCTGATGGTCAAAAACCTGTCCTGAAAAAGTATGATAAACACCGTCATTCAGATAGTAACATGTTTTTCCATCACGAATAGCTTTACCAACAATTTTCGTGACTAAGGTACAGGCCGTCGCCACAATAAATCTCCCAGGCTCTGCAATGACCTGAATATCATCTTTTGGAAACATACGCTTTATCTCAGAATTCAATTTTTCAGCCAGATCGGTAAAAGATTTTACGTCAGGCGTATATTTTACAGGAAATCCGCCTCCAATATCTAATATTTTTCTTTTCTTGTTTTCCTTGCCAGTAAATCCAATATGATAATTTCTTAATTCTGCTTCCTTGAAAATCGAGGACGCGAAATTCAAAGCTTGCGAATAGTTATCAAAATTATTGCACTGGCTTCCGACGTGGAAACTAATGCCTTCAACTCCAAGCCCCATATTCAGGGCTTGCGCAATAAGATCAACTGCCTCTCCAGGATGAGCTCCAAATTTTGAAGAAAGCTCAACCATAGAACCTGTATTGGGTACGCGTATCCGCAAAATCAGACCAACATCAGGAGAGTGCTTTTTTATTTTTTTTAATTCTTCAATATTATCAAAAGTGACTAAGATCTTATAATTATTTAACTTGGCCAGGACATCTGCAGGCTTGATAGTATTGGCATAGATAATTTTATTCCAGATAAAATCTTCCTGTTCTTTTTCCGACAAATGCTTGATATTTTCATGAACCAGCATAAATTCGGGTAAAGACGCCACATCAAAACTTGCACCCATATCATACATAGTTTTGATTATTTCAGGATTTGAATTGGCCTTGACAGCAAAATATGCCTGCACATCAGGTAATTTTTCCCTGAATTCACGATAATTCCCCCTGATCTTTTCATGATCTATGATAAAAACCGGCGTTCCGTGTTCTTGTGCAATGTTTTCTAACATTTTTTTTTGCTTTTCGATCATTGTTGTATCCAATATTATTAACAATTTTTTCTTTTTAACCTATAAAAAGAAAATTTTCAATCTGCCATGGATCGGGATTGTATTTCGCTGCCGGATGTTCTTTGAAAAATATTTTGCGGTTTTTAAGCGGTGTCCAGTCCGATGGAGTCGAAATAAATTTTCCAAGATACGGCTTGGCAATATCCAGGACAAAATCATGAGGCAGGTCATCGGGCAATTTAATACCTTCTCGCGGATTTTCAAACATCCAGAGTACGGCCGCAATAATACCTGCTGCTACTTGAAGAGTAGTGGCATTCTGGCCGGGAACAAGAGATCTTGCTTCCTCAATGCTCAAAGAGCTGCCCGTCCACCAGGAATTATAATGATGCCCCATCAAGAGCGCTCCCAGAGTATCCTCGCCAGATATAATTTCATTTCTCATGATCCTGATCCTGGGTTGGAGTTCGTAATTCCGGCCGCGCAATTCCCAAAGAGAGGAAAGCGTATCATGACATGGCATATAAGCATAATTTACCGTAGGCCTATAGATCGCTTTGCCGTCTTCCCAAACAGTTAACCGGTCTGAAAGACCATATGCTTCACCATGGCGGATCATCATACCGATAATTTCTTCATCCGGTATCCACGATCTGACCCATGTATTAATGCCCATTTGGGGCAAGAAAATTTGGTTTTTCGGTCCGCACGGGGGTATATCCGCCAGGGGCGGCAACTTGCTCTCATGCGTTCCCCAGCCTATTTCAGCAGGAGCCGTCCCTTCTTCCCGCAATCCTTCAATGCTCCATGTCCCTACAAATTCGTTTACCTCTTTTGGCCTGTTTGCAATTTGAGTATCTCGCTCGCTGCAATGAATCACTTTTATTCCTAATTTCTTTGCCAATCGGGCAAAATCCCTGTCTTTTGCAAGGCTGGCAATTTCTTCTTCATCTTGCGGAGAAACTTTCTTATCAAAACTGATGCGCGCAGCAATATCCAACAAGGCTTGCTTTACAAAATGAGAAATGAGACCGGGATTTGCGCCATGGTCTACAACAGCGGTTGTTGCATCTTTCCAATCACGCGAAAGTTCAAGCAATTGCATTTGCCGCCAATAAAGTGATTTTTCAAATGGGCTTTTTGTATAAATTCCCTCTTCAGGATCCCAGACTTCAACCGAAGTATTAACGTACAATACATTGTTATCATGGCACCATTTAATAATATCTCTGGTTCCTATATTCCACGCCATATCAACGAGCAAGCCCCCATTATCCAGATATTTTGACAAAATATGATCTAAATTTTCCGGGGTAATTTTTTCACAAACATATTTTAATCCCTGATCAGTATATTTTTTCAGATCTTTTGATTTGTCTTCAAAATCAATTAAGGTAATGTTTTTGAGCAGAACATCGATTTTGTCTATTAAAATGGGCAGGGTACATTGTGAAACTGCGCCATAACCGATAATAAGGATTTTATTGTTGAATTTTTTTTTCATTCTTTTTTTTCATTCCGCCAGAAGCCTAGATAATAATTCATAGTTTTATTCGAGTATTTATGTTTGAGTAATTAATACTTGCGGTTCTAGGCTCTGGTTTATTGGTTGTTTCTAAAATTACCCCAAATGGCGTATTAAATTGGCTGGCTAAACCTATTTATTTCTAAAACCCATATTACCGACAAATGCCTACCATAAGTGAAAAGATACTCTCCCGAGCATCCGGGAAACCCGCGATTGCAGACGATTTTGTAATAGCGAACATAGATTATGCAATGGCGCATGACGGGACAAGCGTCCTTGCCACAAAAGCATTCAAGGAGATGGGGGCAAAGAAAGTATGGGATCCAAAGCGGATAATTATTCCCTTTGACCATATAGCTCCGGCCAATAATGAAAATGCCGCAAAGCTCCAGAAAAGCATACGGCAGTGGATAAAAGAGCAGGGCATCACGAATTTCTTTGATGTCGGGGAAGGCATCTGCCACCAGGTCTTGCCTGAGCAGGGATTTGCCATGCCGGGAAAACTCATAATAGGCGCTGATTCGCACTCCTGTACTTACGGTGCTTTTGGTGCATTTGCCACGGGTGTGGGTGCAACTGACATGGCTGAAATATTCGCAACTGGGAAACTGTGGCTTCGAGTTCCTCAAACTATCAGGATAAACGTGGATGGGAAACTTCAAAAAGGGGTGTCAGCAAAGGACATGACGCTTTTCATAATTAAGAATGTAGGCGCAGATGGTGCAAATTATAAGGCGATCGAATACTACGGAAAGACCATAGGTGATCTATCAATACCGCAACGCATGACACTTTGCAACATGTCCATAGAAATGGGGGCAAAAACAGGCATCGTGCCTCCGGATGAGAAAACCTTCAAATACCTGGAGGGGATCGCTCGTGATAAATATACACCTGTATATGCAGATATGGATGCGAAATATTGTAAAGAGTTCAACTTTGACGCGCAAGATCTTGAACCCCAGATCGCAATTCCGCATGAAGTCGATAATGTAACAGGCGTGGGAAAAGTCGCCGGAACGCCTCTTGACCAGGTTTTCATAGGCTCATGCACGAATGGAAGATTTGAAGACCTGGAAATCGTTGCCAAGATCCTGGATGGTAAAAAGGTCAAAGTAAGAACTATTGTGCTTCCTGCATCTCGTTTGGTGCTCCTTGAAGCAACTGAATCAGGGATTATTGCAAGTCTTTTAAGATCAGGCGTCATAATCGCTCCGCCCGGCTGCGGCCCATGCCTCGGCGCCCATATGGGTGTTATCTGTGAAGGTGAGACATGCCTTTCCACTTCCAACCGCAATTTCAAGGGCAGGATGGGAGCCGGTGGGTTGATTTATCTATCTTCCCCTGAAACAGCTGCGGCAAGCGCACTTAAAGGGGAAATAGCTGACCCGAGAGAACTATACTGAATATTTTGTCGTTATTTGACGATGGTGGGTTCGTTAATTTTATATCCCATCAAATCAATAACTCGCCCTAACATGAATGAAAAAGCAGAAATTGCTTCGACAAATGCCCCTATTGATTCTGGTATTAATCCTCAGGTCACGAATAGTAATAATCAGGACTTAAGGAATAAATTAGCTGAAAAAATGGCTGGTGAAATTACACTCTCTGATAATCCCGGAGAGACACTCAAGAAATGGCGGGCAAGTTTTGAAATTTCGCAAACGGACCTTGCCTCGTTTCTCAAAGTCTCACCTTCCGTGATCAGCGATTATGAAAGCGGAAGGAGAAAATCCCCCGGCATATTCATAATTAGTAAGATAGTAGAAGCTATCCTTGAAATGGATGTAGCGCGCGGCGGTGCGAAAATCCGCTCCTATGAAGGAATGCTTCGGGGAGGGTTCAGCGCTGATGCCATTTATGATATTCATGAATACCTGTCCCCTTTGACTATAGAAGAGCTGATAAAACTCATAAATGGAGAAGTGGTTTACAGGCCGCCAGCTGAATTCATAAAACCATTATATGGTTATACAGTTGTGGATAGCCTGAGAGCGATCCTCCAGCTGTCATACAATGAATTCCAGAAATTATATGGATGGAGCTCTGAAAGAGCTATGATATATACCCAGGTTTCAACGGGAAGATCACCCATGGTAGCCCTGAGAGTAACGAATCTAAAACCAGCTCTGATAGTCATTCATGGACTTACGGCACAGCAGGTCGATAAGATAGCAGTAAAGATAGCAGAGATTGAACATGTTCCCCTAGTTGCAACGGTCATGCCCATAACAGATCTGATCCGGGCCCTCCAGTCGCACGATCTTAAACATTAATATTTTATTTTAATATCAAACAAAAAAGAGGTACTTAGATGAGTGTTGGAATTGTTTCATATGGTGCTTATATACCCAGATACAGGATACGGGTTGAAGAAATAGCAAAGGTTTGGGGTGCAAACCCAAATAGTATAATCGAAGGACTAATGGTTTATGAGAAATCAGTGCCCGATCTTGACGAAGATACAATAACGATCGCAGTGGAAGCTGCGCGACATGCGATTAATCGCGCTGGCATAGATCCCCAGGAAATTGGAGCTTTATACACGGGATCGGAAAGCCACCCTTACGCAGTCAAACCTTCAAGCACAGTAGTTGCTGAAGCCATCGGGGCTACACCCAACCTTACCGTAGCAGATTTTGAGTTTGCCTGTAAAGCAGGGACAGCCGCCATCCAGACATGTATGGGTTTGGTGGATGCTGGAATGATAAAACTTGGAGTGGCAATAGGTTCGGATGTTGCCCAGGGTGCTCCTGGAGATGCGCTGGAATATACAGCTGCAGCAGGAGGAGTTGCTTATGTCATAGGAAAGAATTCTCTTGTGGCGAACATCGAATCCACCTATTCATTCACGACAGATACACCAGACTTCTGGAGAAGGGAAGGAATGCCTTATCCAGAACATGGCGGCAGGTTTACAGGAGAACCCGGATATTTCAAACATGTTACATCCGCAGCCCAGGGTCTTTTGAAAAAAATGGGCACAAAACCTTCAGATTACGATTATGCCATATTCCACCAGCCAAATGGCAAATTCCCCACGCGTGTAGCTAAAATGCTGGGTTTTAGCAGCGAACAGATAAAGCCAGGTCTTGTTGTTACGCGTCTTGGGAATACATATTCCGGCTCGTGCATGATGGGACTTGCCGCAACCCTTGATATTGCAAAAGCGCAAGACAGGATCTTCATGACATCATTCGGTTCTGGCGCAGGGAGTGATTCTTTTAGCTTTACCGTGACCGACAGGATCGAGGAAATACGCAATGGCGCACCCAGTGTTGAAAAATTAATGGCTAACCCGATATATATCGATTATGCGACCTATGCAAGACACAAGAATAAGATCAAATTATGAGGTGAAAAAATGAGAGATGTTGCTATTATTGGCGTCGGATGTACGGAATTCGGCGAATTATGGGATAAATCATTCAGGGAGCTTTTCGTGGAAGCAGGTGTGAGTGCAATCGAGGACGCCAATGTACAGGGCGGGAAAATAGATGCGCTGTATGTTGGTAATATGAGCGGCGGACGGTTCATCGAACAGGAACATCTTGGCGCGCTCATTGCAGATTATTCGGGTCTTGCAAGCCTTCATATCCCTTCCACACGCGTGGAAGCCGCCTGTGCCTCAGGCGGGCTTGCGCTAAGGCAGGGAATTATTGCAGTAGCATCCGGTTATCATGATATTGTGATTGCGGGGGGAGCTGAAAAAATGACTGATGTTGGCGTTGAGACCACAACTGATGCCCTTGCAGCAGCATCTGACAGGGAATGGGAGGGCATAATGGGCGCCACGTTCCCGGGTCTATATGCCATGATGGCAAGGCTTCATATGCATAAATACGGGACAACGCAGGAACAACTGGCATCTGTTGCGGTCAAGAACCATCACAATGGCACTATGAATCCAAAAGCCCAGTTCCAGAATGAGATCACGATCGACACTGTAATTAATTCAGTGATGGTCGCTGATCCTCTGCGTGTTTTTGACTGTTCTCCGATATCTGATGGAGCATCGGCCGTAGTCATTGCTCCTGCGGAGATCGCCAAAAAATATACGGATACCCCCATATATGTAAAAGCGTCTGCACAGGCAAGCGGCACCATTTCGCTTCATGACAGACCCGATATTACCACGATCGATGCGACAGTGGCAGCAGCGAACTGGGCTTATAAGATGGCAAAGCTTGGTCCGAAGGATATTAATTTTGCAGAAGTCCACGATTGTTTTACCATAGCTGAGATATGCGCAATAGAAGACCTTGGTTTTGTAAAGAAAGGTGAAGGCGGAAAGGCGACAGAATCCGGTTTGACCGCAATCGGAGGAAAGATTCCTGTAAACCCGTCAGGCGGATTGAAAGCATGCGGTCATCCAGTGGGTGCAACAGGCGTAAAACAGGCTGTTGAAATGGTATTACAGCTTCGAGGCGAAGCAGGAAAAAGACAAATTGATGGCGCAAATATCGGTCTTACGCACAATGTAGGCGGCTCAGGCGGCACTGCTGTTGTCCATATTTTCGGGAGGGATAAGTAATATGTCAGTCCCACGATTCTGGAGAAGGCTCAAGAATATTTATAATCTCATCGGAACGCGCTGTGAAAAATGCGGAAGTTTTCTCTATCCACCCAGGAACATGTGCCCCAAATGCAGAAGGAATGGCATGACCATACCTTTCAAATTCAAGGGTTTTGGTGAAGTGGTAACATATACGATCGTACATACCGGCGCAAAGGATTACACTAAACTCACGCCTTATATACTCGCCATAATAAAACTTGATGAGGGACCAAGGCTTACCTCCCAGGTAATTTGCGACCATTCACAGATCCGCATTGGCATGAAGGTAAAAGCAGCATTCAGGAAGCTTGGTGAAGAGAGTGAAAAGGGAATGATATATTACGGGACAAAATTTGTCCCGATGGAAGATTAGGGGGAGTGCTCTGCTTGGGAAGGACGGGCTGTCGGCCGTATAATTATTTTTCCCCCGATATCATTCATATTAGTGTCTTGCACTAAACTGAGCGTTTCAATTCGTGTTGGTTATTTTCTATATAATGAGAGGAATATCAAAGTGAATATTGGATATAGTAAACATTGTTGAAAAAACAATCAGTTTTACGATTTATGGTTATATTTGGGCATTGATTATTGTTACGATTCTAACCATTAGGACAATTACCAACAGCCATGTTAATGCTCAACTTCTAACCTTAGTTGGGCAAATTCCAATATGATGCCGCTAGCTAATATATTTAATCGTTTGTATGCACATACCCACCGTAGCGAAGCTGCGGCGCCTAAGCTAATGGTTGA
>Ga0209540_10000194_pt1 | contig 73689 bp, 62 predicted proteins | sample BarGraIncu01121A_FD_184501 | JGI IMG/M metagenome (GOLD analysis project Ga0209540, IMG submission 184501) | Arctic peat soil microbial communities from Barrow, Alaska - Barrow Graham LP Incubations 011-21A (SPAdes) (version 2) | ecosystem: Environmental > Terrestrial > Soil > Wetlands > Peat... | reverse complement strand
GCCGTCAACGGCACAAATCTCTTTGCGGGGACTAACAGCATGGCGGGGGCTACCGGTGTCGGCGTCTATCTTTCCACCAACAACGGCACAAGCTGGACGGAAGTCAGTTCCGGCTTGAGGAGCACCAGAGTTCTTGCTCTTGCTGTCTCGGGTACAAATCTCTTCTCCGGGACTGAAGGCGGCGGTGTCTATCTTTCCACCAATAACGGCACAAACTGGACTTCGGTCAATTCAGGCTTGACGAATACTGATGTTTATGCCCTTGCGGTCTCGGGTACGAATCTCTTCGCAGGGGTTTCTGGCGGCGGCGTCTTTCTTTCCGCCAACGGTACAAGCTGGAATGCGGTTAATTCCGGCTTGCCGAATACGAATACTGTTTGTTATGCCCTTGCGGCTTCAGGCACGAATCTCTTCGCAGGGATTGATGGCGTTGGGGTCTTTCTTTCCACCAACAACGGCACAAGCTGGGATTCGGTCAATTCCGGCTTGACGAGCAAATATATCCGGTGTTTTGCAGTCTTGGGCACGAATCTCTTCACCGGAACTTTTGGCGGCGGTGTTTTTCGTTCCACCAACAACGGCACAAGCTGGACGGCGGTCAATTCCGGTTTGCCCGGCTTGCCAATTATTGTTGATGCCTTTGCGGTTTCGGGTTCGGATATCTTTGCGGGGACTTCCAACAACGGAGTCTTTCTTTCCAGGAACAACGGCGCAAGCTGGGATTCGGTCAATACCGGCTTGACGAATACATCTGTTTCTGCCCTCGCGGTTTCGGGTACGAATCTATTTGCCGGGACTGGTGCTAACGGCGGTGTATTTCTTTCCACCAACAACGGCACAAGCTGGACTGAGGTCAATAACGGCTTGACGAGTACTAATGTTTATGCTTTTACGGTCGTCTTGGGTACGAATCTATTTGTCGGGACTTTGGGCGGCGTCTTTCTTACCACCAACAACGGCACAAGCTGGACGGACGTCAGTTCCGGCTTGAAGAATCCTTATGTTATTTCCTTTGCGGTTTCGGGCACAAATCTATTCGCCGGGACCTGGGGCAGCGGCGTCTGGAAACGACCGTTGTCGGAGATAATTACAACCGTAAACCTCATTTCCAGCGAACTACCAAGCGAGTTTCTCCTAAGGCAGAACTATCCGAATCCGTTCAACCCGTCAACATCAATCCAGTATGACATTCCTGCAAACTCATTCGTGAAACTGGTAGTGTACGACATAACGGGAAAAGAAGTAACAACGCTGGTAAACGAAACTATGCCGGCTGGTAAATATGAAGCCGTGTGGAACGGACAAAAATTCGCGAGCGGTGTTTACTTCTACAAAATTACTGCGGGTGACTTTAAAAGCACTAAGAGTATGGTTCTGCTGAAATAAAATTTCTCTAACATTTTTAAAAAAAGGCTGTATGAAAAAGTATTTTTAAAGAAGGAAATTATTCTGTGTTATTTAACTTTGAAAATCTTTCAGCGGAATTTATTACTACAAAATAACATCAGATAAATTTATCGATATAAAGTGAATGGTTTTTGTTAAATAATTGTCAATCCTCCTTTCCGGTTCCTGCCTAAAGCATGCAGGGACTTCTTGGGAAGGAGGATTTTTCAAGAAATATAGTCAAACTCGTTTCGCGCAAAAACGGGAAGCGAGAATTTTAAAGCAACAAAATTAAATATAAAACACAATGCAAACACTACGTTTAATTTTTCTCGCATGTGCACTCTTGATGCTGCATATTAGCTCACTCGATGCCCAATGGATCCAAACCAATGGACCATACGGCGGTCCCATAAATTGTTTTACTGTCAGCCCCGATGGAACCAAACTCTTTGCCGGGACCGATGGCAGCGGGGTCTTTCTTTCCACCAACAACGGTACAAGCTGGACTGCGGTCAATACCGGCCTGACTAATACTTATGTCTGGGCTCTTGCCTTCTCGGGCACCAATCTCTTTGCCGGGACTTTTGGCGGCGGTGCCTTTCTTTCCACCAACAACGGCACAAGCTGGACTGAGGTCAATAACGGCGTGAATAATAGTGTTCAGGCTTTTGCAGTTTCGGGCACGAATCTCTTCGCCGGTACTTTGTACGGCGGCGTCTATCTTTCCACCGACAACGGCACAAGCTGGACTGCGGTCAATAACGGCTTGACGAATCTTTATGTATATTCTCTTGCCTTAATCGGCACGAATCTCTTTGCCGGGACTGAAGGAGGCGGACTCTTTCTTTCCACCAACAACGGCACAAGCTGGACAGTTGCCAATAACGGTTTGCCGAATTCTTATAACTGGGAGCTTGCAGTCTCGGGTACGAATCTCTTCGCAGGAACTTCCGGCGGCGGCGTTTATCTTTCCACCAACAACGGCACGAACTGGACTGCGGTCAATAACGGCATGACGAATTTATCTGTCAAAGCCCTTGCCGTCTCCGGCACGAATCTTTTTGCAGGGACCTGGGGCAGCGGACTCTTACTTTCCACCGACAACGGCACAAACTGGACTACGGTCAACAACGGCGTGACGAATAATTATGTCAGAGACCTTGCGGTCTCGGGTACGAATATTTTTGCCGGGACTTTGGACGGCGCCTTTCTTTCCACCGACAACGGCACAAGCTGGACTGCGAAGAGTACCGGTCTGGCGAATAGTAATGTATATGCTCTTGCGGTCTCGGGCACGAATCTTTTCGCAGGGACTTATGGCAGCGGGGTTTGTCTTTCCACCAACGACGGCATAAGCTGGACTACAGTGAGTACCGGTATAACGAATTTTAATATCGCAGCACTTGCGGTTCTGGGCACAAATCTCTTTGCCGGGACTGTCTACAACGGGGTTTATCTCTCCACCGACAACGGCACAAGCTGGACTTGGGCGAGTAGCGGCGTGACGAATAACAGTGTCCGTGCCTTTGCGGTTTCGGGCACGAATCTTTTTGTCGGGACTTATGGCGGAGTCTTTCTATCCACCAACAACGGCACAAGCTGGACAGCGGCGGGTACCGGATTGACATATGTCCTTTCCCTTACGGTTTCGGGCACGAATCTCTTCGCCGGGACTTTGAGCGGTGTTTTTCTTTCCACCAACAACGGCACAAGCTGGACAGCGGCAGGTACCGGCCTGACTTATGTTCGTGCCCTTGCGGTCTCGGGCACAAATGTATTCGCCGGGACTGATGTTGGCGTCTTTCGTTCCACCAACAACGGCACAAGCTGGGCTACTGTTAATTCCGGCTTGACGAATATTTATATCCGTGCCTTTGCGGTCTCGGGCACGAATCTTTTTGCCGGGACTGACGGAGGCGGCATATTTCTTTCCACCAATAACGGCACAAGCTGGACTGCGGTCAATACCGGTTTGACGAGTACTCATGTCTTTTCCTTTGTGGTCTCGGGCACAAATCTCTTTGCAGGGGCTAATTTCGGCGGGGTCTGGAGACGACTGCTGTCGGAAATGATTACCTCCGTACACCTCACTTCCAGCGAACTTCCAGGCAAGTTTCTTTTGCGGCAGAACTATCCGAATCCGTTTAATCCAACGACAAGTATAAAATATGATTTGCCAAAGAATAGTTTTGTAAAACTCGTTGTCTTCGATGCACTCGGTCGTGAAGTTGAAACACTCGTTAATGAGAATCAAAACGCCGGTATATACGAAGCAACATTCTACGCTTCACTGTTTCCAAGCGGAGTTTATTTTTATAAATTAACAACGGATGGATTTAATGATACGAAGCGTATGATCTTGCTGAAGTGAGTTTTGTGAAAACACGTGTTTGAATCCCTTTGAGAGAATCAATATAAGCCCTGTATTTCTTAAAATTACAGGGCTTTTTATTTTGAGATCAAATACTACTCGGGAACGCTTTCTGATTAAAGAAGTGTTTATTCTTATATATGAAAATTTAAAAACATTTATTAAATTCTTATATTATAAAAACTTTCAATTTTCAAATTTCAAATTTTAATTATATGGATTACAAAAAACTCGGTAACAGCGATTTAAAAATATCACCAATAGGACTCGGATGTATGGATATGTCTGAATTCTACGGGGTCGGAGATGATAAGGAATCTGTAAAAGTGATTCACAGGGCAGTTGAACTCGGCATTAACTTTCTCGATACTGCCGATATGTATGGAGTCGGAAAAAATGAAGTCCTTGTCGGAAAAGCAATAAAATCAATTCGTGAAAAAATTATTCTGGCAACAAAATTTGGTAATGTCCGCGGTTCGGACGGAAGTTTCCTCGGCGTTAACGGTAAACCGGAATATGTAAAGAAATGCTGTGAAGATAGTCTTAAGAGATTGGATATTGAAGTAATCGACCTTTATTATCAGCATCGAGTTGATGCAAATACTCCAATTGAGGATACTGTCGGAGCAATGGCTGATCTGGTAAAAGAAGGTAAAGTGAAATATATTGGTCTTTCCGAAGCATCTGTAAATACAATACGTCGTGCAAATAAAATACATCCGATTTCTGCATTGCAAACCGAATATTCTTTATGGACAAGAGATGTAGAAACTGAACATTTTAATGTGTGCGGGGAACTTGGTATTACTTTTGTAGCTTATTCTCCGATAGGGAGGGGATTCCTGTCCGGAAGATTTAAACCTTTAGTAACTATCCCTGAAAATGATTACAGGAGAAATCATCCGCGCTTCCAGAAAGAAAATATTGAACATAATTATGAACTTGTCAAAATCATAGAAGAAATTTCAAAGGAAAAAAAATGCACTCCCGCTCAGTTAGCGATAGCATGGGTTATGGCTAAAAGAGATTTCATAGTTCCAATTCCGGGAACAAAAAGAATTAAATACCTGGAAGAAAATATTGGTGCAATTGATATAAAATTAAATGATGATGATATTAAACGGTTGGAGTTAGCTGCACCTTTAGGGTTTACAAAGGGATTGCGCTATCCCGAAGCAGTGATGAAAAATGTAAATAATTAATGTATTTTTTTTTCCCGTTTTTCGTATTAACATTTCCTCTCTTTTCACTGCTCCGGAGACCGTGTGAAAACAAGAAAATTACCCCGTCGTTTACGACGGGGATAGCTAAAACGCCCCGTATTAGGGTTGGAAATCCCGATGCTCTATATCGGGACTTTAGCCCAAATTACTTTAAGGATAATTTGTGTTTTCACACGGTCTCTCAGGCGGTGGAACGAAGATATAAATTGATTGATTTTTGTTTATTGATTGTTTATGTTTGTTTACAAAAGTAAACATATGTTTCCTTAAGTAAACAATTAATAATTTATTGACAAATAAAATATTAAATAAAGTATTTTCTACCGGCTCGAACATCGCGGTTCTAAGAGCATTAAAAAATTATGCCGTCGGAATTTCCGGCAGGGAAACAGCACGTTTATCAAAACTTAGTCCTAAATCCTGTATTAATGCATTATCTTTCCTGGAAAATCTCGGACTTGTGAACAGGATACGGGGAGGTCGCGACCATCTTTTCAGTCTGAACAGGAATCATTATTTGGTGATTGAAGCCATTCTCCCGTTGTTGGATGTCGAATTGAAATATTTTGAGTCCATTAAAAATGAAATCAAGCTGAAACTCAATAAAAAATGCATCAGCGTATATATTTTTGGCAGTGTTGCCCGGAATGAAGATAATATAAAAAGTGATTTTGATATTTGTGTTATAATGGAAAAAAGAAATCAGCAAAAACTTCTGGAAAATGAGATAAATGAATTAAAAATTTATGCTTCCGGGAAATATGGAATTACTATTTCTCCGTTTTATATTACATTAAAAGAATTTGTAAAACGTGCAAAATCAAATAAATCCCCTGTTCCGGATATCATTAAAGAGGGTATTTTATTATCCGGAAAAAGAATAGAAAAAATTATAAATGGTTAAAATTTTTAAGAAAACGACGGTCAGTAAAACCAAAGCGAATGATTATCAAATTGTTGCAAAGAACTTTTTCGATGGGGCAAAAGTAGCTTCGGAATTTGAATACTGGAATGCTGCAGGTGTTTTGATAGTTCATTCTGCTATTGCATACGGTGATGCAGTTACTATAAAATTCGGAAGTGTTAAAAGTAAAGGAGAAAACCATCAGGATCTTGTTAACCTTATTGATTCACTTGTAGCACAGTCTGAAGAAAAGAAGAAAGCTCTGATGCAACTTTCTAAAATTCTTGACCATAAGAATTTAGTTTCCTATAGTGGTGATATTTATGAAAGAAAGGATATTGATAAACTATGGAAATTTCTGGAAAGATTTATTTTGTGGGCGGAAAATATGTTAAATAATTAATTTCAGTCCGTTATTTCGATAACTCTATTATATCTTTTACTTCTAATATCTGTTTATCATATCCTATGGTCGCAGAGTGTATCATTGCTAATGCCAGCTCTTTCAGTGTTGAAAAAAATTTAGGCATTATGCGCCGCATTAAGGGGTAAAGCCAGCTTATATATTTATAAAAACCAAGTGTATTTTTAAGTCCTTTTGTAGGCTGCATAAATCCCGGACGGAAATTAAATACTTTCCTGAAAGGCAATTTCATTAAATCATTTTCTGTTTTACCCTTTACTTTTGCCCACATAATTCTGCCTTTCTCTGTGCTGTCTGTCCCGTAACCTGAAATGTAACAGAATGTCATATCCGGATTTAGTTTGCTAAGCGTTTCTGCAAAGTTTAAGGTCAGCGTGTAAGTGATTTTATAGTATTCTGCTTCTTTCATTCCAACTGATGATGTACCGAGGCAAAAAAAACATGCATCATAACCTTTTAGTTGATTTTCAATTTCAGTCAAACCGAACAAATCTTTATTTACTATTTCCTTCAATTTCGAATGTGAAATGCCGCAATGTTTCCTACCTATAACCAGAACAGAGTCTACATCTTTATGCTGCAGGCACTCGTGAAGAACGCCTTCTCCGACCATTCCGGTAGCGCCGGTAATGATGGCTTTTATTTTTGCGTTCAAATTATGTTTAAATTATTTTATAAGATTCAATTTTACGAAAATATATCCGTTTATGTAATTAATTTTTAATTTATCCAGATCTTTTTCACCGTTCATAGATATAATTACAAATTTTAGTTTCAAATTTTCATTCTGTACTTCAATGGTCATATCCTTCAGTGCAGGAGACGGAGAATTGCTTTTCTTTAATCCTTCTATAAATAAATTTAAATCAATACTCATTGCAGGTTTATCTTTTTGTCTTATCTCAATAATATTGTTTTCATTATTTTTATTTATCTCAAACGAAATCGAATCAGAGATTTTGACATAATGGTTTTTTGCCGTATCGTTCATTGCATATTTGTAAATCAGCAGATAATCATAATCTTTTAGAATAAACGAATCATAATCTCTCAGCGTGTAATTAAAATACTTATCCACCTGATAAGTCCACTGCGGAAAGAATTCAACTCCCATATACTCAACAATCATTGCTTCTTTCTTATTATGGACATTGTTAATAACAGTATCTTTAATTGATTGCAGGTCGATATCGAACCAGGGTTGAATAGTTCCGAGTGATTTACGTTCGCAGAAGAAGATTACTTCAGAACTTATTTCTCTTCTGTCGTCATCCGTGACAGTATTCCGGATTTTTTTGATTTTACCGTCTTCAATAATATTATTCTTTGATAAAACATTCTCGAGCCTGTTCAACTGGTTTTTTTCTGATATCGAATAAGCACTCCAGGGTCCGAAGCAGGATAAAAAAGCGATTACACAAAGTGAAAAGGGTATAAATTTTATATTCTTCGCTTTACTTAACGTAAAGTAAAGGGCAATACCGGCAAGCCATACAGCAAGTATGAATACAAAATACCGGCGCTCGGTGATCCCATACTCGTTCGTCCTCCTGAGAATAGAAATAAATAAAAGAATTATCAGCGGAAAAAGAGTAATATAAAACCATTTTGTAAAATTTCGCATCCAGGTATTGCCTTCAATATTCCGGAGCGGATGTATCAGAAGTAATGAAAAAATTCCGGTAACGGAGAATCCCAATATTAAATATGAAACCCAACCCATAGGTAGCTGCCATTGTAAGATTATTTTTCCTGTATATAGATAGAGTATGAGCAAATAGATTATTACAAGAGGAAGCAACACATATTGAGTGAATATTTTCAAACCTTTCGGATAGGGACTGCCTGTATCCGGTGCTTCCGTTTCAGATGGCATATCGGAAAGGAAAAACCACGTACTAAAAAATCCAAGAATAATGAAAAACAATTGCCCGTAAATTTTTTCGTTGATGTTAATATTAAAGAGTTTGTCGAAAGAAAGTATGGCTATACATAAACCCGCATATAGAACCCCTGAGTAAACTCCGGTTATCAGTATCCTGATGAAAAGCAACTGGTTGAACTGCCAGAATGTATGTACTCCCGAAGAATCAAATATTCCGATAATGAAAGGCGAGAATGATACAAGCAGGTGCAAAGCAATTACGAGCACGATGTACCTTGTGATATCGATATAACTTGTTTCTGCAGGAAGAGAAAAATAATAAGTCACCAGAAGTATCAATCCTGTTGTCTGTATCAATAAAGAAGTGAATCGTGATGATTTCAATCTTTCAGTGATGAAGGAAAGAGAAATGAGAAAAGGAATTCCGAGCGAACAAGCCATCACTATATTATAAAGATACCTGACATTGAGTGATTCAGGATACGGTAAATTTATAATATAAGCCATACTTACCGCACCGGTTAGCGATGTCAGAATTACAAAAGGGAATCTGTAAAAAGTATGCTTTGCCCCGGAAATCAGATTGTTAAAAGATGGAAGATGCATAAATATAATTTTATATTTGCAGGAAACTAATATTAATTAATATCAAAAAAAAGATAAGAAACAAAAGTATTTGAATAACATAAATTAATTTGAAGCAATTACAATTTGTTTAGTGTTTATTTAAAATAAAAATATTATTTTAATATAATTAAGCGAAATTACAAACAAAATCTACAATGCTTTTACACCAACAATTTATCAGAATTGCAAAGCAATATGAAAAGAAATTAGCAATTATTGATAGAACACTGGATCGCCGGCTTACATATAAGAAAGCATTAATTGGCTCATTAATTTTAGCAAAAAAATTCCAAAAATTCGAAGAAGGATTTCTCGGAATAATGCTTCCGAACTCTTCTGCTTCTGTTTTATCAATACTCGCCACTCTTATGAGCGGCAGAGTTCCCGTGATGATTAATTATTCTACCGGTGTGGAAGCAAATGTTGAATATTCCCAGAAAAAATGCGCCTTCAAAACTATTATTACTTCGAAAGCATTCTGCAAGAAGATCAAATGCCGGCATATTGAAGGAATGGTGTATATTGAAGATATTATGAAATCAGTTTCGCTTCTCGAAAAAATAAAAACATCTTTTAAAGCCGGTCTTTCCGCTGATAATCTGATAAATAAAATTCACCGGGGAAATGAGGAAGATACCATGCTTATCCTCTTTACCAGCGGAAGTGAAATGGAGCCGAAAGCTGTTCAACTTACTCACAAAAATATTAGTTCAAATTTTAAAAGTCTTATAAAAGCATTTTCTTTAACACCAGATGAAATTTTTCTTGCGAATCTGCCTTACTTCCATGTATTCGGGCAAACAGCAAACCTCTGGGTTCCTATTTTAATGGGAATGACACTGGTGACTTACGCAAACCCGCTCGAATTTAAAACTATATGTGATATTGTTCGGGAAGAGAATATAACACTCGTGGCGGGGACACCTACTTTCTTTTGGGGATATTTAAGAAATTCAAAACCGGGAGATTTTAATAAAACCAACATTCTTCTTTCCGGAGCAGATAAATGTCCGGACTCTCTGAGGGCAGGTTTTATAGCAAAACACAATAAGGTTTTACTCGAAGCTTATGGAACAACAGAAACGAGCCCCGGTATTACGGTAAACACATTAAAAAATAATCGTCCGGGAAGTGTGGGGAGACCTCTTGATGGAGTCCAGGTTATGGTGGAAAATAATGAGACCGGAGAACTGTGTAAAGAAGGGGAGATTGGCAAGATACTTGTAAAAGGGGAAAATGTGATGAAAGGTTACTTTGATGATTTCGAAAAAAATTCACTGAGTATGCGCCACGGTTGGTATGATACAGGTGATATGGGATATATGGATAAAGACGGCTATCTTTGGCATGTTGGACGCTTACGGAGGTTTCTGAAAATAGGCGGCGAAATGGTATCTCTCATCAAGGTGGAAGATGTTCTCGAGCATCTATTACCGCATGATACAGAATGCTGTGTGGTAGAAGTTCCTGATGCACTTCGCGGTGCAAAAATAGTAGTGGCAATAACTCACCGTATAGATGAAAAATCAATTTTGAAGCAAATGTCAGAAAAACTTCCGCTTATAGCTTTGCCAAGCAAGTTTGTAATTATTGAAGAAATGCCGAAGGCAGCCACAGGAAAACTTGACTTCAGAGCAATCACAGATATGGTAAGGGATATCATTCAGGGGCGATCATAGTAAATTCTGGTTTTAAAATTATTGAAATTGCTATTTTAATCAAAGTGTCATTTTTTAAATATCCTCCCTGAGTTAAATTAACATCTCCCCGCAAAAATTAATTGCAACTTTTTTACTCTTTGTTACGTCTATATTAAAAAGAGCTAAATAATATAAAAACTGGATACGGATAGATTTATAGAACTTTTGAAACCGCATTATAATGATGCATTAAGGTACTGCTGGTCTTTGTGTTCAGGAAAGTCAGAAGCAGAAGCATCAGATGTTTTACAGCAGTCCGTTTTACAGGCAATGGAAAATCATGATAGTCTTAAAAATCCGGAAAAGTTCAAACCCTGGTTCTTTAAAATTATTACACGATGTTATTATGATACTTTCAGGAGAAGTTTCTGGAAAAGATTTCGATCAATAGAAAAAATTGAATCAAGCAGCAATATTCCTTGTTTGTTTGACATTGCAAAAATGAATGAAGATAGAATGCTGATTTCACAGGCATTATCGCTAATCTCCGATAAAGAACGGACGGCATTGCTTCTTTTCGAAATTGCAGGATTTTCGATTGAGGAAATTTCAGACATTCAGAATGAAAAAAGTATTTCGACTGTAAAATCAAGATTGAGACGGACTAGGGAGAAACTAAAAGAAATTATTTTAACGGCGGAAAGTTCAACGCTGAATAAAAAGTCGTTAATGAACAACGGGAAGATCAGAGATGTGGAAACAGAAACATTAAAAATTATTTCCGAAATTAATACGGGAAAAAATGGAAGATAATACACTTTATAAATATTGGGATTCGGTTAAATCCGAAGATTTCAGCAAATCCTTTGTTGAAGTGGAAAATTTTATCAGGAAAGAATCCTTTTTTGGGATTAAAAAAACAAAATCTCACGAATCAATTTTCATTAAAACTATTTCTGAGAATAAAGTGAAATATGCAGTTATTGTTGCTTCCTTAATTATTTTATTCCTTTCAGGAAAAGTTCCGATTACACAAAATAAAGCCATCGGGAAAGTTGTATCCTGGAGTATGAATAAAAACTCAAATAATGCCATTGCGCAATTGGATAATTTCAGCTGGTTGGATAAATCTAATTTGATGGTCTCGGATACAGTTATAAATAATGAAGAGGTTCTCAATTATAAAATGCTTATACCTCCTGAAATTGACAAATCTCAACTCTCTTTGATTCAGACAAATCTAACTGATATGGGAGATGTTTATGGTTATAATGTATTCCCTGTCTATGAACCTGTAAAACGCCCTGTTTATGCTGCTGCGCTTTATTCTTTGTTTAACTTTGATATGTCTTCTTTGCCCGTTAATCATGCGGAAATTATTAATGATGTTTCCAGGCAGTTAGAAATTGCAGGTATAGAAGATGAAGTGGATATTGATTTCAGGGATTTAAATAATATACCCGGTATCGCTTATATTGTGCCAAAGAAAAAAATGGATTCCTTAAGAATAAAACTGCACAATGATATTGTACGGAATGTAAATATTGAAAAGTCTGTCGGGAATATTAAAAAATCCCTCGAACAACGAAATATAGCTATTAATGCCGACTCGATTATCGAGAAAATCGTTATTAAACTAAATGACCGGGCGCTGAAAAGTCTCAGCTATGACAATGAAATATTTATTGATAATCCTGAGATAGATTCTATTATTATCAGGGTTGAAAACGGAATGAGAAAAGTAAATGAAAAAACTAAAAATATTCAGGATTCTGTATTATCAAGAATGCATAAAAAAATGATAGTTGATATTGAAATCCCGGATGTAGGGAAAATAATGGACTCTGTTATGAATAATATTGACTTTGAAGAATTGAAGAATATGAATATTAAAATTTTTGATGAGGAAGAATTAAAAGAACTTGAAAATCTTAAAGAACATGATAATCTTAAAGAACTTGATAATCTCGATGAAAAAATTCAGATAGAAGTTGATAAAAAATTAAAAGATATGAATATAAAAATCGAAATGAACCCTGGAGAAATGAAGGAATTTGAAAATTTACCCGACTCGGTGAAATCCAAATTAAAGGACATAAAAATCAAAATACACGATCATAAAGGTAATACAGAACAGGAAGAAAAAGAAGACAATAACGAATAATCAACTGTGAATTAATATCACATTTAAATTCAGTTCCTCGGTTTGTGAATATTTTCCGGCATCCTTCCTTGTTTCAAAATGTGAGGAAAATTAACAAATCTTTTAGTAACAACTATCTCCTGAGTTGATTTATCAATTATTTCAATTTTAAAAATCCCGTATTGGGAATTATAAAAAAATATTTTTTCAAATTCTTTATTGACATCGGCTGATAAATTATAATAAAAACTGCTTTCTGAAATTATTTTATCTTTATCGTCCTTTATCCTGTATGTGTATTCTTTGCTGATAGTAGAATCACTGTTGCTATAAATTTCGAAGAATATATAAAACTCAGGAAGATTAAAAACATTTTTGTTTACAAGCGGAGTTATTTCCTTTTTCCCTTCCGGGTCAATTTTGTAATCTGATAAAATCATAATATCACTGAAAAAAATATTAGATTTATCTCTGATACTAATACTGTCCTGTTTTATATATTCCCTGTTTGAATTGAAGTCTTTTATTTTAAAATTTAGTTTATAATTACCGGGTTTTTCGTAAAACACTTTCAGAAAATAAAGAGAAGCTTTTGCTTCGCTTTTCATTTCTTCATCCGTAAAAGAAGTGTGCTCATTATAGACCTTGCTGAAGGAGTTCAGATCTTTCGAATCTTCTATGGTTACAGACATTTCTAATGAAGACTCGAATATATCCATAGTAGAATTTCTTTTAAAAATAATAGCCGGAACAGGAATTTCGATATATAAGTCAATTCTTGCATTATTGCTGTCATTATTATAAAACACAAGCGGGTCTAAAAATAATAATTCCCTGCTTAATTCAGGAAAAGGCGGCGGAAGCCACCTGTCATTGTTTTGTGCAAATAATGATTCTTGTGAAATCACACCGTACAGGATTAAAAGTATTACAATTATTTTTAATTTCATATCTCAATCAATTTAATAATTGAATCTGTAAAAAAGAATAACAAATTTACAATTATAAGTCACTTTATAAAAATCCTTAAAATATGTGTTATATAAGCTGATTTTTGAAAGGAACTTATTTATTAATTTATTTTGTTATAAAATACGACTATAATAGTCCAATTTACTAAGTACAGTTTTTATAATGATTAAGTTATCTAAGAAAGTTGAATACGCCCTTATGGCTTTGAGGTCAATCAAAGGCTCAGGGGAGAATATCGTAACGGCAAAGGAAATATCAGAAGGACATAATATTCCATACGACTTGCTGGCAAAGATTTTACAGAAGCTTAAAAAAGAAAATATATTGATATCAACACAGGGTATAAACGGCGGTTATAAATTGAATACTGACCTTAACATTATTTCTCTTTCAAATTTAATGGATATGCTTGAAGATAATAAAGCAATTGTAGAGTGCCAGCAAATGAAGACTGATAGTGATTGTATTATGCTCGATGACTGCACTATGAAGAATCCGATGGAAAAAATGCAAAAAGAGCTCGAATCATTACTTAAATCAAAAATGGTTTCCGAATTTTTATGATGAGTCTTAAATGAAAATACCTGTATATCTCGATAATAATGCAACAACACCTTTAGACCCCGATGTATTAAAAGAAATGATGCCATACCTTACAGATAAATTTGGAAATGCCGCAAGCGTGAGCCATATTTATGGTCACGAAGCAGCGGAGGCAGTTAAGTTTGCCAGGAAAAGAGTTGCTGAACTGATAAACTCAAATCCTGAAGAAATTATATTCACCGGCGGGGCTACAGAATCAATTAATCTTGCAATCAAAGGTTATGCCGAGGCTAATTTTGAAAAAGGAAATCATATCATTACTTCACTCATCGAGCATAAAGCTGTTCTGGATACCTGCAAATATCTTAGGAAGCATGGCTTTGAAATCTCATATCTGAAAGTAGATGAATATGGTATAATTGACCAGGAAGATTTAAAAAATTCCATCACAGATAAAACAATTCTCGTTTCTGTAATGACTGCTAATAATGAGATCGGAACCATACAGCCGGTGGAAGAGATCGGAAAGATTTGCAGCAGCAGGAATATAGTCTTCCATACGGATGCATCACAAGCATTAGGTAAAATTCCGATTGATGTAAAAAGAATGAATATCGACCTGATGAGTATTACCGCACACAAAATGTACGGACCAAAAGGTGTGGGTGCTTTATACGTGGCATCAAAGTCACCGAAACTAAATCTGGCAGAGCAAATGCATGGAGGCGGTCACGAACGTGGATTCAGGAGCGGAACCCTCAATGTTTCCGGAATTGTTGGTTTTGGTAAAGCCTGCCGGATTTCAAAAAATATTATCACGGAAGAATCAAAAAAATTAACAAATTTCAGGAATAAAATACTGAAGAATTTTGTTACAAATATTGAAGGATGTTCATTGAATGGTCACCCGGAGAAAAGATTACCGAATAATCTGAATGTGAGTTTTGGCTTTACAGACAGTCAGCGGATTTTATTATCGTTGAAAGAGCTTGCAATATCGACCGGAAGTGCCTGCAGTTCTGAAACACTGGAACCCTCTTATGTATTGAGAGCAATTGGCAAACCTGATAATCTCTGCAAATCATCCGTTAGATTCGGACTCGGAAGATTTAATACTGAAGAAGAAATTGATTTTGCAATTGATATAACAATCGGAAAATTAAATAACATCAGAAAAGAATTAAAATAAAATTAAATAATTAAAATTAATCAAATATGTCAGAAACAAAAGAATTCGTTCCCGGTGTAACTGAGGATATAAACGTAACAGAAAAAGCAGTAAAAGAAATTAAAAGGATAATGCAGGAAAATAATATCCCTGAAAATTTTGGACTTAGAATCGGTGTGAAAGGCGGCGGTTGCTCTGGTTTGTCTTATTCGCTTGGATTCGATTCGGATATAAAACCTACGGATAACATTATCGAAAAAGATGGCTTGAATATATATGTTGATATGAAAAGCTTTCTCTATCTTTCAGGAACAGAAATTGATTATTCGGACGGCTTGAACGGAAAAGGATTTGTGTTCAATAATCCCAATGCACAAAAAACTTGCGGATGCGGAAGTTCATTTAGTGCTTAAAAATAACATAATCTCGATGACAAAAAAAAATGGTTTATCGCGAAGAAATTTTTTAGTCAGATCGGCAATCGGAATTGCCTCAGTGGCAGTTTTTCCCGGCTCTGCAATCAGTAAAATATTAAATAAAAATAATAACAAATTAAATCAAAAAGGAGAAATTAGTAAAATGGCATTTGAATGGAAATTTAACCCCAGACCTTATTCCGATGAAGAAGCAAAAACACTTTTGAAAGATGTTATGTCACCTGAAACATCTGACTGGCATTACAACACTCACCATAAAGGATATGTAACTTTCCTGAACAACATCGAAAAGGAGCTCGAAACTGCGGATAGAACAAAGGCAAACGGAAACTACAGTCAGATCGGCGAACTGAAAAGAAGAATGACATGGAATCACGGCGGAACAGTGCTTCACGACCTTTACTGGGAAGTACTCGGAGGCGATGGTGACCCTTCAAAAGGAAAAGATGTATTAGCGGCAATCGAAAAAGAATTCGGCAGTTTTGATAAATGGAAAGAAGATTTCAAGGCATCCGCTCTTGCTGCAAAACTTTCCGGATGGGGTGTGCTTGTGTTTGATAAGCTTTACAGCGGAAGATTACTTAATATACTGGTTGACGAGCATCACTACGGAGCAATCTGGGGAGGCATTCCGCTAATCGCGTGTGACGTATTCGAACACGCTTATTATCACAAAGATGGTCCCGGCAGAGCTAAATATATTGATAACCTTATTAATAACTTGCATTGGGGAAGAATAAATGATAGATTTATAAAATTCGTAAAATAATCTATTATTAAACAAGTGGTAATCAGGAAAATTTATTTTCTTTTAATATCAATTGTTCTTTTAAGCGGATGCGGTAAAAAAGATGAAGTAAAAACTTCCGTGCAGGATGTAAGCAGTTTTACTTGGTCCGAAGAACTAAATATCAATAAAATCCCGGATTATCCCGTAAAAGGGATGATGAATGGTAAAGAATTTAAAGTTGAATATATCAACTTTGAGACGTGGAGAGGCAGCGACGATAACGTGATTAATTTCACCTCCAAAGCACCAAGACAAAACTGCGGAGCATTTGAAGAAAGTGATTCAGGATTCAGATTGACGAAGAAATCAGGTGAATTTAAAGTAGGGGATTTTATAAAAGATAAATTCACTACAATGACTGAAGGTGTTGTGGCAGACTATCATTTCAGTCTCGAAAAAGATAACACAAAAAATGTCACACCTGAATGGAACTGCGTTTTGAAAATATCTGAGATTACGGATAAAAAGGTCAAAGGAAAGATTGCTATTTGCTTTAAGGATGAATCAAAAAGCTGGATAGCAGGTACATTTGAAGCGATAAAATGCTCTAATTAAATTATAATTATTCCCGGTATGCAGAAATGCTTACAGGGATTTTTTTAATAAAAAATAAAAAACTAATTATGAAAAAATTGTTTCTGATTTTATTGCTTATTACTTTTGTATCCCTTTCAGGATGCGGGAAAAAAGATGATAAATCTCAAACCGGAAAAGATGATAAAAAATCCGAAGAAGTGAAAAAAGACGACGGCAACCAAAATAGCGGTGAACCGAAAGATAACGAAACGATTAAATTAAATGACCTCGGAATATCGGAAGGAATGCCTAAAAACTATCCGGGAGATATTCCACAACCAAAAAACTCAAAATGCCTTGGTTCTTTGAGCAGCTCAGAAGGAACGGTGGTGAATTTCGAATCAACCGATAAAATCAATGAACTCGTAGTTTATTTCAAGGAAGAGATGAAAAAAAGCGGATTCAACATTATCGAAGGAGGGGATATAATCGTATCCGATGACGCTGCTATCTTAGGCTGGAAAAAAAATGAAAGGGATGTGAGTGTTATAATGAGTTTTGATAAAGATAAATCAAAATCACAGATAGCAATAACTTATAAATAATTAATTAGAAATTTATAAGCATTAAACGATAATTTTCTTAAAACTTGAAAGGTAAAATGTAAGACGGCTGTGTTTTACATTTTACCTTTCACTTTTTTATTCATATTTTTAAGGAATTAATTTTAAGAATTGATTATATGCCTGTAGTCATATTTTATCCCTCAGGTAAACGATGCCTGGCAGAATTCGATAAGTCTCTGCTCGATGTTGCTTTTGAAAATCTGGTAGAGATAAATCACAATTGCGCCGGCGTTTGTGCCTGTACATCCTGCCGTGTATTGATAAAACAGGGATATGAATATCTTAATGATATTTCCGAAGATGAAATTTTTATGCTCAATACTGAAAATTTAAATTCATCCGGAACCCGCCTCGCCTGTATGTGCAAAATAATTAAAGGTGATAATCCCGAAATAATTGTAGAAATACCCGCAGAATAATGCCCGATAAATACAAAAATATTAAAAAAATTATTGTCTCCCGCACCGATAAACTCGGAGATGTAATCCTCACGCTTCCTTTGATTTCGCATTTGAAAAAATTATTTCCGGATTCCATAATTGATTTTTTGATAAAAAAACAAAATGCAGGGATTGTTTATGGTTATCCCGGAATTAATTCTGTTATCATCTATGATGATTTTAAAAGTTTTCCTGAAAAATTAAGATTTTTCAAAAAAGAAAATTATGACCTTGCAATATCAGTATTCCCGAGATTCGAAATTGCACTTCTCTTTGCTATGGGGGGAATAAAATTCAGGATTGGCAGCGGTTACAGGGGATATTCGTTTTTATTCAATGAAAAAGTTAAAGAACATAGAAAGTATGCCGATAAACATGAAGCAGATTTTAATCTGAATTTGCTGACCCCAATTACACCGGATATAGATTATGATAAAAAGTTTTATTTTTCATACACTAACGATGAATTTGAAAATCTTGACTCAAAATTAAAAGAGCTTGAATTTACTTTAAATGAGAAATATATAATTCTTCACCCGGGTTCCAAAAAATCCGCCAGAGACTGGAGCATAGAAAGATTCATAGAACTTTCAAAATTATTATTGGATAAATTTTCAGATTTTAAAATTGTATTGACAGGTATTAAAGAAGAATCCGGTCTGACAGAAAGAATCAAAAATGAATCTCAAAACAATAAAAGTATTATTGATTTAGCCGGAAAAATATCTTTGCGTGAACTGATGATTTTGATAGATAGGTCAGAGCTGTTTATTTCAAATTCCACGGGTCCAATCCATATTGCAGGGGCTTTGAATAAAAAAATTATCGGATTCTATCCTAATGAAATACCTATGAACGATGTAAGATGGAAACCTCTCAGCGTTAACGCGATAATTCTTAAGCCCGGTTCAGAATCAAAAGATATGGACTCTATAAAACCGGAGGATGTTCTCGAATCAATCAGGAAAATTCTATAACCAATATCCCCCCTTTCTTTCAAAGTCGAAGAGCCCTGACTTGTCAGGATGAGGGTGGGAGATTAAAGTAAATAAAATAGACAGCAATAATTCCCCCTTAGTAAAGGGGGAACAAAAGGGGGTTGTTATAATTGCATAAATTCTCAATTTCTTTATCCGAAATAATTAGTTAATTTTTATGTATTAATAAAAAATATAGTGAAACAAATTAAGGCATTCAGAGTTTAAAATATAAAATAGTTAAAAGTATGAAAAAAATAGCACTTACACTTGGATTAATATTATTATTTGCACAATTTACATTCGCACAGGAAGATACTACTGTCACCCAAACTTTCGAATACAGGAAAGTAAGCCAGAATTCATTCGGACCCGGAGAACAACTGAATTTTATAATTTATTATATGGGAGTAAAAGCAGGAGAGTCCGTAATGGAGATATCACCTAATTTTGAAACTATGAACGGAAGAGACTGTTATAAAATCAATGTGAGCGTGAAAACCTCATCATCCTTTGAATGGGTTTATAAACTGGACGAAAAATATGTGTGTTACCTCGATGCTCAGGGACTATTTCCCTGGAAATATAATCACGATAAAATTCAGGGAAAATATAAGGACATTTTCGAAGCAATTTTTGACCAGGAAAATCATAAAGTAAAAACTTATGAAGGATTGTCAAAAACTTTTAAACGTGAAGTAAGTATTCCTGATTATACTCAGGATCAGGTCAGCGCCTTCTATTATGCCCGTACATTCGATATACCGGTTATGAATGAATGGGATATCATTTCCACGTTCCAGGTGTTTGATAAAGAGCAGTCAAAACAACTTGAGGTAAAATATCTCGGAAGAGAAGAAGTAAGCATCGGAGCAGGCAAGTTTAAATGTATAAAAGTGAAACCTATGGGTATGGAAGGCGGACTTTTCGGTTCGGGTGATGACCTTGTGTTATGGCTGAGTGATGACGTAGTCAAAATGCCGATAAAAGTAGAAGTGAAAATCAAAGTCGGTTCTTTCAATGTGGAACTCGATTCATATCGGAATGTGAAAACTTTAAATTCAAAACTCGATTGATTTGAAGATATCGGAATTATTTTATTCTGTACAAGGAGAAGGGAAACGGACAGGTTACCCTTCTTTTTTTATCCGCACAAATTATTGTAATCTGCGCTGCAAGTTTACGAGCGGGAACCTTTGCGATTCTGCATATACAAGCTGGTATCCCGAAGATGAAAATAATATTGGAGATATTCCTATTGAAAAAATAATTGACGAATACAAAAAGTATGAACCTGCCGATGTTGTCATTACAGGAGGAGAACCCGTTCTTCAACTACGTGAACTGACCGGACTTTGCAGGGGAATAAAAAGTCTTAACAATAATATTTTTATAACTGTAGAAACGAACGGAACATTTTTTGGAGAATATGTCAGTTATGCCAATCTTATCAGCATCAGTCCGAAACTATCTTCATCTACGCCCGCCGGAAGTGAATACGAAAAATCTCACGAAAAGAACAGAATAAATATTGAAACGTTGAAAAAATATCACGAATCATCTCAGAGAAATGAAACTGACATTCAATGGAAATTTGTTTTGAATTCGGAAAACGATATTGATGAGATAAAATCCCTGCAAAATGAAATTGGAATAGAAAACAGAAATATTTTTTTAATGCCTGAAGGAATTTCCGAAAAAGATTTGAACGAAAAAAGTAAATTTGTGGTTGAACTTTGCAAAAAACACCGTTACAATTTTACACACCGCCTTCACATACTCATCTGGGGCAATAAGAGAGGATTTTAGAATTTAAAATTGGTAAGACAGATTTATTTTATAATAATCTGAATTAGATAAATCCATTCTGACTTTATTTAAAAATTTGCTGTCCGAATTTGTTAAGAAATAATTCACTACATCACTCGTTACGAATGACAGCAATATTAATGATGATAGATTTGAATTACTATTTTTATCTTCTCTTCCTCTTTCATTAAATAATGAATTCTTTCCTGAAATAATTTCTTTCCGTAAAGAGTGGATAAGCACAGCACTTCCTGCACCAATCAGCATGCCTCCCAGAACATCGGTCGGATAATGAACCCCAAGGTATATCCTGCCTAATGCAATAACTGTGGAATATAAATATAATCCTGTAATTAAGAGAGGTTTATCAGGATATCGTAAAGTCAGAGATGTTGCGATTGAGAAAGCTGTTGATGTATGGTTTGAGGGGAATGAATAGGGGTCTGTAAATGCTAAATCGTCTTTATTTCTTTTCACATCTTTCAAAACTACAAAGGGTCTCGGTCTTTTCACTAAAATTTTTATCCCGTATGTAAATGCAACAGAAGTGGCTTCGGATAATGCACATAAAACAGATGAATTCTCATCATAATAATTCTTATTTATTCTTGAAACTGTAAATAATATTGGAGGGGTCAGAATTGAAACCGGCAGAATTGATTTATCAGTGATAAATATAATTTTGTCAAATATATTTGTCCGGCTGTTGTTTATTGCCCTGAATATCGAAACATCAAGATTGGAAGGCTCTTTATAATTTGTTGTATCCTGTGAATAGGAATACTGGATATTAACAGACGAAAAAAATATAATGCTAAAAAAAAATCTATTAATATTCTTAAAAACCATTAAAATTTAATTTGATTACTAAACAACTTTAATTTATTTCTGAATTCGCACTAATAATAACGATTAAAATTTCTAACCCCGAGGTATTTTTGTTTAGGCTAAAGCCATATAAGATCGATAAATCTACCCCGTCGTAAACGACGGGGTAATTAAAAACATTTCCGTTTCCCATATTATTCAGAACAGATAACAAGTATTTCCATTTTCCCCGCCGTTTACGGCGGGGTATAAGTTTACAGCAAAACTGGCTTTAGCCAAAAAGATTAATTTGTTTCCCATATTATTCAGAACAGATAACAAGTATTTCCATTTTCCCCGCCGTTTACGACGGGGTATAAGTTTATAACAAAACTGGCTTTAGCCAAAAAGGATAATTTGTTTCTCATATTATTCAGAACAGATAACAAGTATTTCCATTTTCCCCGTCGTAAACGACAGGGTATTTAAAAATATTTTCGTTTCCCATATTATTCAGAACAGATAACAAGTATTTCCATTTTCCCCGCCGTTTACGGCGGGGTATAAGTTTACAGCAAAACTGGCTTTAGCCAAAAAGGATAACAAAACCTAAATCTTTTTTAAAGCATTTTTAATATCTTCTATAAGGTCGAAAGAATTTTCTATTCCAATGGATAATCTCACAAGTCCGTCGGTAAGCCCGGTTTTTTCCCTTAGCTTTTTCGGAATGCTTCCGTGTGTCATTGATACAGGATGGCATACGAGGGATTCCACTCCGCCGAGCGACTCCGCTAATTGAAATATTTTTAAAGATTCACAGAAATTTTTTGCTTTTGCAAAACTTCCGAGTTCAATTGAAATTATTCCCCCGAATCCTCTCATTTGTTTTTTTGCAAGTTTGTGCTGTGGATGAGATTTTAATCCGGGATAATATATTTTTTTAATCTTTTTATTCTTTTCCAATACCCTGCATATTGCAATTGCATTTTCATTATGTGCTTTCATCCTTTGTGCGAGAGTCTTTGTCGAACGCAGAATAAGAAAACAATCCAAAGGGGAGGGGACTGCACCGATTGAATTTTGTATAAATTTAATTTTTTCTGCAATTATGTCATCGGAAGTGATTACACATCCGCCTATCAAATCACTGTGACCATTAATATATTTTGTAGAACTGTGAACCACTATGTCAATTCCGAAGTCAAGAGGATTCTGGAAGTATGGACTCATAAAGGTGTTATCTACACATGTAAGGATTTTCTTTTTCTTTCCAAAACCGGCAACAGCTTTCAGGTCTGTTATACCGAGCATAGGATTTGTGGGGGTTTCAACATAAATTAAAGCTGTATATGCGTTTATTGCAGATTCAATTTCTTTTATATCGGATGAATTTACAAATGTAAATTCCACACCATAGTCTTTTATTATCTGGTCAAACATTCTATATGTACCGCCGTAAACATTATTTGAGCAGATAATATGGTCTCCGGGTTTGAACATTGTTATTATTGAATGAATTGCCGCCATACCCGATGAAAAACAAAATCCGTATTTTCCGTTCTCAAGTTCTGCAAGATTTCTTTCAAGTGCTATCCTTGTCGGATTAATAGTTCTTCCGTAATCGAACCCTTTTGTTTTCCCGAGTTTTTTATTTGAATAAGTGGCTGTCTGGAATATAGGAGTGTTAACTGAACCGGTCACCTCTTCAGGCTCCTGCCCTGCGTGTATTGCTTTTGTTTCGAACCTGTATTTCATAATTATTAAAATTTTAATTCATATTATTTTTTTTCAGCCATTCCTCGTTATGGAACTTAGAGAGATATCTTTCTCCAATATCACACAATATAAAAACAACAACTCCTTTTTCATCTAAGTTTCTCGCTGTTTCAATTGCAATGTGTGCCAGCGTTCCTGAGGATGCACCGCAGAACAGTCCTTCTTCTTTAGTCAGTCTATGGCAAATATTTATTGAATCAGCATCGCTAACATCTATCACCTCATCAATCAGATTGAAATCCATAATCTCGGGTATTATGTCGAGACCGATGCCTTCGATAAGATAAGGTTCTGCTTCTGATATTGTTCCCTTTTCCTTGAATTCTTTTCCGATAGAGCCAACCGGGTCTGCTCCTATAACTTTTATATTCGGATTTTTTTCTTTCAGGTATCTTGCTGTTCCTGTAATTGTTCCGCCTGTTCCGAGTCCTGCAACGAAATGAGTTATTTTTCCGTCGGTTGCTCCCCAGATTTCGGGACCTGTTGTTCTGTAATGAGCATCGGGGTTTGCCATATTAGTGTACTGAGCCGTGTAAAAAGAATTCGGGGTTTCATTTGCAATTGTTTGTGCCTTATTCATATAGTATTCAGGCGAGTCGTGCGATGCGGCTTTTGGTACGACTACAACTTCTGCTCCGAAAGCCTTTAAATAATTTCTCTTTTCAATACTCACCTTATCGGTCACCACGATTATGCATTTATACCCTTTTACCGCAGCAGTGAGTGCAAGACCGATACCGGTATTGCCGCTTGTCGCTTCTATTATCGTCCCGCCGGGTTTCAGACTGCCGTCCTTTTCTGCCGCATCTATCATAGAAAGACCAATCCTGTCCTTTACACTTCCGCCGGGATTGAGTGATTCCATTTTCGCAAAAACACTTGCCTTAAATCCTTTCGTAAGTTTATTCAGTTTTATTAACGGAGTGTTTCCGATTAGTTCAAGAATACTGTTGTTGTACTTCATTTTATGATTGTTAAAATTTCCAATTTTTATAATTTATTAAAAATCCTAATTTTGTCATGTTGAGCGAAGCAGCCTGTCCCGATGTGTCGGGAAAACATCTCTCGTTAGTAAAAGAAGAGATTCTTCACTGCGTTCAGAATGACAAAACTGACTATTTATATCGTTTTGTGTAACCTCAATTATTAATTGTTATACAGGTTTCATCAATGGAAATAAAATCACGTCCCTAATATTCACAGAGTTCGTCAGGAGCATTACTATTCTGTCAACACCCATACCAACGCCTGTTGTGGGAGGCATACCTACTTCTATTGCTCTTATAAAGTCTTCATCCATCGGATGTGTTTCTTCTTCACCGCCGCGTCCTCTCTCTTCCTGCTGTTCAAATAAATTGCGCTGCAAAACAGGGTCATTTAATTCTGTATAGGCATTTCCTACTTCCCATTTATTGATGTACGGCTCGAACCTTTCAACAAATATAACTTGTTCCGGATCACTCTTCATTTCTTCTAATTTCTCCAAAGAATATTCTCTTAAAGGTTTGCATAATGGAGTTGTTTCAATCGGATGATCTATTATAAAAGTCGGCTGTATCATACTCTCTTCGCATAATGATTCGAATAAATCCGATATAATAAGACCCTTGCTGAATGCAATCTTTTTGTCGAATTCAAAACCTTTCTTCTTCATAAATTCTGTTATCTCATCTTTCGTCATTGATAAAACATCTATACGTGCGGCTTCTTTTATCGCTTCTGTCATCTTAATCCTTTTCCACGGTCTCTTAAAATCAATTTCTGTTCCCTGATAATTTATTTTAGTAGTGCCGTTGACATCTATACAAGCCTGCTCTACAACCTCTTCAAATAAATCCATACTATCGTTATAGTCTCCGTATGCCTGATACCACTCCACCTGCGTAAACTCCGGATTGTGAGTCCTGTCGATTCCTTCATTCCTGAAATCCTTCACGAATTCATATACACGGTTAAAACCTCCTACAATAAGTCTCTTCAAAAACAATTCATTTGATATCCTGAGATATAGATCTATATCCAGAGCATTGTGGTGTGTCGCAAAAGGTCTTGCATTTGCACCGCCATATATAGATTGCAGAGTTGGAGTTTCAACCTCTAAAAAATTATATTTTTCCAGGGTCTTTTTTATTGATCGGATTATTTTTGTTCTTTTTATGAAAACATCTTTCACATTATCGTTCACAATCAGGTCGATATATCTCTGTCTGTATCTTAATTCTACGTCCGCAAATGCATCGTGGATTATTTTTTCTCCTGTCTCAGTCACTTCTTCTTTTACAACCGGTAGAGGGTATATTGATTTGGCGAGCAGAGTGAACTCGTTGCAATGAATCGAAACTTCACCTGTTCTTGTCCTGAAAACAAATCCTTTCCCTCCGATTATGTCTCCAATATCGAGTAATTTAAGAGTGCTGTATGCAGTATCGCCGATATCGTCTTTTTTCAGGTATAATTGTATTCTTCCCTTATCGTCTTTTATGTGGCAGAATGTTGCTTTACCCATTTTTCTGATTGCGGATATTCTTCCTGCTACCGATATGATTATTTCTTTTTGGTTCTCTTTTTCTTCATCAGATTCGGGGTCTTTGAAATTCGAAATAATATCTTTAGAAGAGGATGTTACATCATATTTATGCGGGTAAGGATTTATACCGAGTTTTTTAATTTCCTCAAGTTCTTCAAATCTTCTTTTAATGAGCTCGTTTTGTTCTGTCATTATTAATTATCTTTTTTATTTATTAAACTAATCAGCCCTTCGATTTCTTTTGCTGTAAGGTTTCTCCATTTGCCATCAGGCAGGTCGTTGAGTTTCAGGTTTCCGTATTCGACCCTATGTAACCGCCTCACAAAATATCCCTGCTTTTCAAACATCTTCCGTACCTGTCTGTTCCTTCCTTCGCGGATAGAAATAAAAAGGGACTGTTTATCTTTCGGGCTTGCAAAATTTATCGTGCAGGGTTCTGTTCTTTTGTTATCAATTAATACACCCTTCATCAATGCCGCTTTATATTTTTCCTCAAGGGGTTTTGAAATTTTTACAAAATAAGTTTTGTAGATTTTAAATTTAGGATGCATTAATTGATTTGCAAAATCCCCGTCATTCGTCAATATAAGAAGACCTGAAGTATCATAATCGAGCCTGCCGACAGGAAATATTTTATCTTTTGATTTTATTAAATCTATCACCGTCATTCTTTTCTTTTCATCCGATACTGAGCAAATTGTCCTCAGCGGTTTATTTAAAAGTATGTAAACTTTTTTAGTGCTGATTTTTAAAAGTTCTCCGTCAATTCTAACTTTGTCAGTTTCAGGTGTGATTCTATATCCCGGCTCCGAGATTGTGATGCCGTTCACCGTTATCCTGCCCTGAAGTATGAATTCATCCGCTTTCCTTCTGGAGAGAATTCCGTTAGAAGAGATAAATTTATTTATTCTTATCTTGTTCTCTGTCATTTTCTATATCTGTTCCTTCCTCAGTCTCAGGAAAATCTTCGTCTTCAGGATTGATAACCGTATCCATTTCTTCTACTTCTTGTATTGTTATTCCTTCACTGTTTAACTCTGTTATATTTTCGGTTGATAAATCGTCTTTAAAATCTTCTTCAGAATCTTCCTGATTCAAATCCGCGGTGTCTAACAAACTGAGTTGTCCGGTTATTTCTGAGTCCGGTATATTTTTTTGCATTTCAACTTCAGGTGTATTAAGCGAATTAAAAAGGTCAATATCCGCTTCGGTTATTCCTTCGATTTTCTCGGTTTTCAGAATTTCATTTATTTCTCTCAGCTTGGGTAAGTCTTCCAATGAATTTAATCCGAGTACTCGAAGAAAATTCTTTGTTGTGCCGTATAATATGGGTCTTCCCGGACTGTTTGCCCTTCCGATTATGTTAATAAGTTCTCTTTCAAGCAGGGAGTTTACAATATAATCAACGTTCACACCCCTCACAAATTCGATTTCATTCCTTGTAACCGGCTGCTTGTAAGCAATTACTGCAAGAGTTTCAAGTGCTGACTGTGAAAGTTTTTTCCTTTGTGATTCGGTATAGAGTTTACCCACAAATGATGAAAAATCTTTTCTCGTAGAGTACTGATATCCGCCTGCTATTCTGATAATTTCAAAAGCATTTCCGTTCGAAATATATTCCTCGTTAAGTTCCGCAATTTGTTTTTCTATTGCATCGGGCTTGAGATTTATTCGGAAAGTGTCAAGAATTTCTTTTATTTGTTTAACAGAAAGTTCAGAATCGGAACCGAATAAAATTGCTTCTATTATATGTCTGTAATCAGGATTCTCCAATAATCTGTTTTGTCATTTCTTTTATAGAAAATTTCGATAGTTTATCAGGTTCAACATCTATCCACAAAAGACCTTCGAGTGCAAGTTCAAGTATTGAAAGGAAAGTGCATGCTATCAATATTTTTTCTTTCATATCTTTTGTAAGTTCATCGAAATCAATTTTGCCCATCTTTTCGAGAATATTTAATATAAAACCTCGCTGCGTTTCGGGCGAAATATCAAGCGGCTCTATAGGATGTACTATACCATGGTGCATTCCTGTCAATACATTCTTATAACCTTTTATAAGATTATAGATAGTAACATTTTTCAAACTCTTATCATCTTCAAAATTCTTTTCGTAAGTCCTCTCATCCCTGTCGAAATATTGTCTGAAAAAAAGATTGCGTGCCTCTTTCTCGAAATTTGAAATATCAGCCGTTACATCTTTGAACCTTTTATACTCGAGAAGTTTTCTTACAAGTGTAATTCTCGGATCTTCTTCGGTCATCTGTCCCTCATCATCGAACTGCGGCAGGAGCATTCTTGCCTTTATCTTCATAAGTTCGGAAGCCATAAGCAGGAATTCGCCGGCGACTTCAATATCGAGCGTCTGTAAATAATTTAAATAATCCAGGAAGTCACGTATTATCTTTGAAATGGGAATGTCGTAAATATTTAACTCATCTTCTTTTACAAAATGAAGAAGAATATCTAGCGGACCTTCATAATCTGAAAGCTTAGCCCAGTATTCATGAGATTTCCCTGAATCTCCGGTATTATCGTTATTTTGTTCTTCTGTTAACATTTTCCTCTATAACCTTTTAAAATAACAATTATTAGTTACAATTTAAATGAATTAGAACTAAATCAATTAATAATTAATAATTTGTAATTAATAATTAAAAAAAGTAGAAAGTAGCCAGTAGTTAGTAGGACAGGCATTCCTGCCTCCGAGCGGGAATCCAGAAGTTTTGTTGGTGTCACTGCGTTAAAACACCAGCAAAGGCGGAAAAGAAATGAATTAATAACCTGTAAGTCTTCGAAGCAAATCTATATAATATTCGTAAGCTAAATTAAATTCTTCTTTCTCACTACCAAAAAATCCAGATTGAATAACATCATTATTTAAATTCACTGTTTCCTGAACAAAATTATATACAATTGAATCTTTATAAGAAAAATATCTCCCACTCTCACTATACATCCAATATCTTCTTCCATAAGGAGCAAAAGTACCTAATTTTCTATCAGGTGGCTTTTCGCTTCTCGTTAACCTCTTATCCATGAAAAATAATCCCAAAAAATATTCATACAAATCGAAATATTCACTAAAATCATTTTCATTAGTGAAATAATGAGCTAGGAAAGATGAAAAATATTTATAAACACGATTATTAGCTACTAATCTTTTTTGAATATCCGATTTATTTGCATCTGAATCAGGTAAATATTGATAAATATCTACATTCATATAATTTATATCATTAAATAGATGGTAACAATTCATTGCTTCGGGCAATGTAATATCTAAAGATTCAGTAAAATCATAACCTACAGATCTCTGTTTATAACGTAAATTCATCATTTTATATAAAAATTTATATTCATTCTTTTTCAATAACATAATATTTGTCGAATATGATAATAGCAATAATGGATAATTACTCAAATGTTTCCAGATATAACCAAAGCCATCAGTTTCGTTTTTTCTTGATTTAATCAATTTATCAAATACTTCTTCAATCGTTTCTTGATAATGTAAATTATTTTTAATATCACCATATTTTATAAGAATGGCTATTAGCTCAATAATTGATTCTGAGTTTACTTCGTATAGTTCAACAACTCTTTTTATATTATCTTGATTTGGGTGTTCTTTCATAGATAATAAATCTTTGTTTGAAATATTATCAATCAATTTATCAGTAATTGAGCAAATCAATTCGTCAATTTTAATATGATTATTTTTAACTATATATTCTTTTAATAATTCTTTAGTTGTTTCCATAATTTGTTATATTCAATTTATAATAAAAAATCAGGTAATTCAGTTTGCTTTTCCGGCCTTCTAATTTTGGGTTTATCAAAAATTTCCCTTAATAAATCATTATAGTTATCCTCAAATTTTGATTCATCACTCATATCATGGTAAACTAATCTCTTTAAAAACATAGGGCAACTGGTATTAGTATCTCCATTTCTTAATACAGGAATAAATTTTATCATCTGTTCATCAAATTCAATTTTCATTTCAGACCTTATAACAGAATATTCTTCACCTACTCCACCCTCTCTATTATCAGCTCTCAACGCATAATTTGGAGTTAAAATTATTAATACTTTATCAGAATCTTTAATGCCTTTATCTATAAATTTATCCATGTTTTTTCCAGCTCTTAAATCATATCTATCAAATGTTACATGAACTCCTGGCAGTACTGATATTTTGTTTGCCAATTTTAAAACCCATTCTTTATGATCTTCGCTATCCCAGCTATAAGAGATAAATACCTTTAAAAATGTTTTAGACAAAGGTTTATTGTTTTAAATTTTGTTTCAATTTATCATTCTAATTACAAGTTTATTTCGTTTTTCTCGCTCGTACTACTTTTATTATTGAATATTGCGTTAATGTACAATTTTCTGCTAAATAAACAGTAAAAAAATAATTGATTTATTCTACAATTCCAAGATTTCCCAATTACTAAAATCTGTACTTTTTATCTTTTCACCTTTACCTTTATATATTTTCCAACTTCCGGTATAATCTCTTTGGTCTGTATTTGTTACTATTCCACCAAATAATTTCTTACCTTTTTTATTATTCTTTTTAATATAATCCATCAGAGAATCCATCTTTGCTCCTTTATCTTTCAATTTAGAATCATTTAATGTTTGACCGCTTTTCGTATCTATAAGACCTATACTTCCATCTTTCATTTTGATAATAAAATCTACATAGAAAAGTAATCTCTCATCTTCAAATTCATATGGTATTGCAAAGTAAACCGCATCTCTATCTCCATTTTTAAACCACCATTCAACATTCTTTGCTTTCTTTTCCAAGTACTCAACAAATCTTATTTCTGTATTCCAATTTGTTTCTGTAAAATAAGGTTTTACAATGCATTTCTTATATTCCTCTCTTCTGTATTTTTCATTAAATCGTATCGCTTCAGGAACGTTCCAATTAATATCCTTTATTTCTTTTTCTCTAAGTTCAACTATTTCTTTATATTTTTCGTTAGTACTATTTATTGCATTCTTGAAATGTTCCATATTTTGGTCACTCAATACAATTTTTAATATTTCATCTTGCTTATATACATATTCCATTTCTAAAGCATTTTCAAAATATTTATATATTGCTTCTTTTACCCTTCCGATACTTCTATCCTCAGGATAAAAATATGGTTTTAAACAATTCGCTATAAAAATATTAAACCTTAATTGCATTTGCATTTCATCTAAAATAATATCAACAGTTCCACCGTCTTTAATAATAATACCTCTATCAATATTATCGATTTCCCAGTTTGAGATTATATTAGTTGAAAGTGATTCAATCTTTAAATCAAGTTTTCCTTTTAGTTTTGTTTCTTTTGTAATTGTTAAGAATTGTTTTATAAATAATGGTGAAAGTCTTGTCTTTTCTCTTTGTCTAATAGAGTAAGATGATTTTAAATCTATGTTTTTATATTTTTCATTTCTCTTCGAGGTATAAATCGTTATCATATCTTTAGCAATATCATCTTTCAAAAATATATTGCTTAAATTTGTATAAACATAAGCGTGATTCAAATCTTCGCTATTATAATGTCCTTTATCCGGTTCGGGCATTCTCATTATTCTTCCTACCGTTTGAACAGAAAATTCTTCGCTGTGCCATTCCCTAAAAAGAACAAGTATTTGTGCCCTCGGGCAGTCCCATCCTAAAGCTATTCCCTGCTTAAATAGCAATACTACTGTTTTGTCATCATTAACAGATATTTTATTATAATCATAATTCTCATGCGATTCCGACAAATATATACCTAACTTTTCATTTTCTGTTGAAATGTTATATTTACTTTTTAACAATTCAATTATATTATTCTTTAAATCCTCATGCTGTTGTAATATATGAGAAGGAAGTTGAATCACAACTAACGGATTAACGTTTGTTTTCTCTTTTTTAAAAAGCCCTTTAAGTTCTTCTCTTTTCTTTAATGCAACTTCAATCACAAGTTCATCTGAATCTTTACTCATACCTGTGATAATTTTTCCGTTCTTAATCGTATTTTCTATGTTCTCATTTAGAATTATCGATTTCTTTATCATTCCTTCATCTTTTACATCATCTATATCAACTGTAACAGTTCCGTCAGGGTCAATAAATACGGGTGTCGCAGAAACTTCAATCGTAAGTTCGGGGTCAAATAATTCTTTTAATTTGTCTGCATTTTCTGTATCTGTACTGAAATGACTTTCATCGATTATTAAGATTAGTTTCTTTCCGTCTTCTCTTGTATTATACAAAACTTTTGATAAATAAAATTCCTGTTCGTTTTCTCTAATATATATATTTATACCTTCTTTTCTGTTTATACTTTCCCAATTGAAAAACAGAACTTCATTTTCACCAATTCTTTTATCTTCAAGGTCTTCGAAAAAAGAGCATTTAATAATATTTATATCTTCAAAATACTTATCAAGTTTATCCTTACTCTGAATATGTAATTGTCTCGGAGCAATCCAAATAAAAGATGTCATTTCGCTTTTTTCTGTCAACTGTACATATCTTTTCAGATACTCTGCCATAATAATTGTTTTACCGGAACCGGTGGGAGCTTTAAAAATTAATTTTTTTCCTCTGTGTCTTAATAGCTCTTTCGATGTTTCAATTAATTTTTTAACGGCTTTTTCCTGATAGTCTTTTAGTATCATATTAATTATTTTTTCTCCATTATTTTTTTATATGTATCATCTTTTGATAATTCATTAATTAAAAAATTAACCCATATTTCAGTATATTCGTACTGATTAAAAGCAGAATTGTAAAAACAATACTGCTGATTTGTTTTTTCGGGGTTAGGTGAATTCTTTGAGGGTCTAATTCTATAATATTTCCAACATTTAACATGATTATATCCTGGATTAAAAATCCATCCTTCAGGCATTTTACTTTTTAAAGCTTTTGAAACTCTATCACATACTTGACCTGCTCTTAATCCTTGCATAGGAACTTGTTTTTCTTTTATTGCGACTAAAAATTTTTGATATTTTTCCATTTCTTCTGGTTTTTGGGGATCATATTTCACAAACTCAATTGCAACATCTGAGGATTTCTCATGACTTCCTACTTTAGGAATTAAAAATACTTTAAAACTATAACCTAAGCTATTCCGAATAGCATCACCTATATTAGTTTTATAATTTTCTATAAACTTTCTAACATTTTTATAATCCTTTGATTCTTTGATTTTTAAAGCCACTTGTTGTTTTTCTTGTAAAATTGAAGAAAATTGAAGTGCAAATACTAAATTTTCTTTCACCGCATATTTATCTCCAAATTCTGAAGTAATCAAATTCTCAAAATTTATTAACATTGCTTGACACTCTCCGAATACATCGATATCTAATTTAGGTAAAAATCTGTGTTCTATTTTATTCCTCAATTTAATAAAAAATTCTAAATTATTACGTTCAGGAGGATTTTTATCTTCATAATATTGTCCTATACATTCACTTAATTCCCATGCTTTTCTTTCACCATCAATCAATTGATAACGATTACCTCTCTTATAAAAATATTTTATTTTATTTCGTTCGAAAATAGCATGGAATAATGATAGCCAAGCTATACCCATCAAAACTATATATCCACCTGAACGGAAGGCTGTGCGAGGTTTATTATAAATTTCTACTGCTAATAGTGCTGAATCAATAGATTTCTCTAATAATTGTTTTATTTTTTCATTATACCGTCCCATTTATTTTTATTTAAATATCCTCCTATAGACTCTTAAAATTGCTTCGGGAATTGGTGAAAGTTTAATTTTATTTTTCATATCATCAAATTCTTCCTCATAAGTATCATCGCTTAAAGAAAATACATAAACAGAAAATTTTCCATCTATTTTCTTAGCAAAATCTTTAAAATCATCTATTGACATAACATCATAAATAACACCTGTATATTTCTTTCCGTTTTTGAATACTTTTAAACTTTTATTTTTAGTTTTAACTTCTTCAAATGTATCTTCTTTTATGCAAAGCATTTCTGTTGCTTCTACCGTCAATTTCTTTTTATTTTTATCTGTAGGCTTAGCATCTATAAAATCTGTTTTATAATATTTTAAGTTGCCACCTAATCCTTTTTTAAAATCTTCAATAATAATTACACCTATAATTCTAATAGTATTATTCAAAAATTCTTTCTCAATATAATCATATTTATCTTCATTATTTAAAATCACTTTATCTATTTCTCTTACAATTGCTTTTATCCTTTCATCAAATTTTTCTTCTTTTCTTTTGTAATATTTCTCATTAGATTCATTTTTCTTTTGCTTAATATCTCTATATATATCAGAAAAAGTAAGATTCATTTCTAAAAGAACTTTTTTATCTTTTCCAACAAAATCGAAGCCTTTTATAGATTTAGATAATCTTACATTCGTTATCTTCTCACAAATATTGTTTTCATTATTCGTACAGAGTATAAATTTCCTTTTCCCATTATCATCTTTATTCAATGATAAAACGGCTTGACCTGTTGTTCCTGTACCAGCAAAAAAATCTAAAACAGTACACTTTTTACTTGCGCCTATTTGAATTATTCTTTTTATTAATTTAGATGGTTTCGGGTAATCAAAATCAATTTCTCTTTGAAAAAATTCATTAAATTCCTGTTTTCCTTCCTGAGTATGACCTACTTCATCATGAAACCAAATAGTATTTGGGACATATCCATCCTGAACTTCTGACAAAAATCTTTTTAATCTAGGAAAACTATTTCCTTTCTTCCCGAACCATATTCTATTTTCTTTTAATAAAATCGAATAATTATCTTTGGTAAAAACCCATCTTTTACCATTTGGGGGCATATGTTTAATTCCTGATGAACTAATAATTGGATATATACAATTTTCTGTAGGTCCTTCTGCTGTTAAATCACCAGATGTCCATAATCCTCTTTTATCATTATCAGGATTTTTATAACTTTTATTTTCAACCCTATTTAATAAAATTCGATTCCAACCAATTGAATCATTTTTACTTAATTTTTTCTTTTTTGCGAAAACTAATATGTAATCATGCATATTTGAAAAATAAGCGGCATCGTTTTGGGGTGAAAATTTTTTTTGCCAAATAATATTAGCAACAAAATTTCTTTCATTAAATATATTTTCGCATAACAATTTCAATTGTGAAATTTCATTATCATCTATACTAATGAATAATACGCCATTAATACTTAAAAGATTTTTGGCTAATTTTAATCTTTTTTCCATCATGTTTAACCATTTGCTATGCCTATAAGCATCATTTATATCGACATAATTATCATTATATTTCCATTCTTTTGCTTTCCCAGTATTATAAGGCGGGTCAATATAAATTATATCTATCTTTCCGGAATGAGTATAATTTAAAGCACTCAAAGCGTGGTAATTATCACCTTCGATTAGAATATTCATTGGTTTGTTTTCATCGGTAAGAATTTCTTTCTCTTTGACCTCTTTCAGAATAGGTAAATATTCTTTGCACATCTCCACAACATCTTACGGCTTTTCTTCCCAAACAAGTCCATACTTCTTTTTACGCTTTATTTCTTTCTTAAGACGGACGATTTCCTTTTTTAATTCTTCAACTGTTTTTTCTGTCGGCTTTTTCAATTAAATTTAACGGGTTTGATTGATTTAATAATTAACATATTCCTTTAACCTTAATAAATGCTGTTTTACAATATACACTCATTTCTCATCAAGAATTGTGAAATCCATTATATTTAAAAATGTTCTCAAAGGTAGTTTTTCAAATATTAACCAACTAATTAATTGATTTAACATTTCACCATAAATTATTACATGATAAACATCTCTATCACCTTCACCGACATAAACACTATCCAATGAAACTAAATCAACTTCTTCAAGAATATTTATTTCACTCATTAATTCAGCATCATTAAATCTCATAATCCTTTTTAGTGATTCATAATTAATATGATATCTGTCATAAAAATTTGGTAAATCATTAAATTTCCCTCTTTCAGCAATGATAGAAAGTAATTCTCTTGTGACTCTCGGGACACAGGATAGTTTCTCATATAATTTCAATAAATCTTTTTTTTCTTCTTTATCAATATCCTCTATAAACTTTTTACCGTTTTTCGGTGGGGAGGAAGGCTTCTTTTCTAAAATATTATAGTATGAACTATCATAATTACCTTCAGAATCTAATGGTTCCAATTCTATTATTATATGCCTGAAATCTCTTTGGAACAATTTGTAAAGAGGTTCTAATTGGTCAATATCTAATAATACTATATCTCTTAAAAGTGTATTTATATCATGAATATTCTCAACTCCAAAGTCATATTCTTTACATAAATTTTTGTCTAAGACTGTATAAGATCCTTGTTTTTCACCGATGACAAATATTCTTATTTTATTGAATAATTTTTTTTGTCTCGGAACGATTGCATTAAGAGTCTGATTAATCTTTGCAGTTGTTTTTTGAGAAGTTATTTGATAAGCTATCCCATTCGTTTCATCACCAAGGTCTATTCCTGGATTATTTAATCTTGCAGAATTAAGGTTTATCAAGCTATAATTATATGTATAGTTTAAAACTTCTTTAAAAAAGTCTTCACATATTTTTGTTAAATCAAAATATCCAAGTTTATTTCGTGTTTCAATTCGAAACTTAAGGAGCGCTAGATCATCAATGATTTTTCCTATAAAAATTCCTCTAGATATCATTTTAATTATATAAAATTTGAAAGTAATTTAATTAGTAATGTTTCTATAATATGTTCTTATTAATTAATAAATAACACCCCCGAGGCTTAAATATAGAATCGGAAAGTTCTCTTCACCATGATTAAGTTATGAATAAATAAGAAAATAATAAAGAATAAAAAAAGAAAGAGGGGTTTTTATTTCACTATTATTCTACTAGGCAGAAGAATTTGCAGTGGCAGAAGCAGTGGCTGAGACAGGAGCAGTGGCAGGAGCAGTTGCAATTGTACTGGCAGAAACAGGAGCAGTTGCAGTGGCAGGAGCAGGAAAGATACAAGGAGGGGATGATAAATTATTAATATTAATCCCAAATCTTTTCATTTCAATACTTATCAATTTTATTTACTTTCATTAAACTAATAATTTAATATGAATATTTCTAAAAGTGTTTTTTTATTTTTGATTCTTTTTGCTTTTTTGAAAACTGCGGATGCACAGCTGGAGCTGGTTCCCGTATCCCATCCTGTCTATGATTTCCTGAAAAGAATGCAGTTGAAAGGAATGGTAGAAAATTATAATTCTGCAAATATTCCCGTCTCAAGAAAAGAAGTTGCAGATTATCTCATAAATATCAGTAGTCATCCTGCTAAGTTAGCCGCCATTGATAAACAGTTCCTCGGCGATTACAAAATCGAATTCGAGTATGAAATGACAGGGGAATCTAAAAATCAGGAGTCTCTCTTTTCTGATTTTTCCATCGGAAATATTTTTAAGGACAATAAGCAAAAATATGTTTACAATTACCTGGATTCCAATGCTACATTTTTTCTTGATGTTCTTGGTAATATATCCCATAGGGAATCAAACGGAGACTCGATCAAAATTAATTCAATTACACTCGGAGAAATAGGATTCAGATTGCGCGGAACACTTTTTAATTCTTTAGGCTATTATCTACGTGCATCAAACGGACAAAAACTGAAAGGCGAAGTAAAGGATGTTATATTTGCCGCGAATACAGACCCTAAACTTCATTCAAACACGAAATTTGTAAATGAAAATAAAAATTTTGATACTTTCGAAGGATATATCCGATATCAGACCAAAACAAACTGGCTCGCCTTGACTATCGGAAGGGAAGCGCTGAATAACGGATATGGCTATATTGATAAAATGTTCCTGTCAAATAATGCTGTGCCTTTTGATTTTATAAAGTTTGATTTAAATTATAAAGCCCTTAAATATTCATTTGTTTACGGTGCTATCAAAGGCGATTCTATGGGAATTGATATGAAATGGAAAAATATTGCTACTCACAGGCTCGATGTTAATTTGTCAAGATATTTTAAATTTGGTTTAACTGAAACCGTTATTTCATCCGGTTCACCGTTCAATTTAACATATCTGAACCCGCTCAATTTTCTTATTTCAGCTGACTTAAATACAGGTGCTGCAAATACAACCCAGAGTAATTCCCTGCTGGGTATAGATTTTGAAGTAAATCCGTTCAATAATCTTGCATTTCAGGGCACGTTACTTATTGATGATATAAATCTTTCAACCATTAGCGATACAGGATATCTTTCAAACGAAAATAAATTTGGCTATCAGATCGGTGCTATCTGGACTGAAGCGTTTACCATTCCGAATATTACACTTGCACTTGAATACACGCGGTTGAATCCTTTTGTTTATTCGCACCGTTCAAATAAAGACCAGTACTCTCACTGGGGGCTTTCTCTCGGGCACGCTTTGCCTCCTAACTCGGATGAAATTGCCGCAAAACTTAAAATTGATTTTACAAGCAGAATAAAACTTGATTTACTTTATCAATACCAGCGCTCGGCGGACGGATTTGAATATGACCAGTATGGTACAATAATAAGAAATTACGGCGGAAATCTTAATGTCGGAAGTCTGGATTTTAATTATGAAAGTGTTTTCCTCAGAGGACATAGAATTAACAGGTCGATATTTACTGCTAATCTTATCGTTCAGCCGATAAGGCAGTATTACCTGATGATAAAATATCAGTATAAAATTTCTGATTCGCAGTATTTAAAGCAAACATTTAAAGATTCATTTTTCTTTGTAACAGCGGCAGTAGATTTCTAAATTCATAGATTATGGAATTATTCAAAATAGGATTTATTACAGTTAGGGTAATTGACCTCATCGATATTACAATTGTTGCGTATGTCTTTTACAAATTGTATAAAATAATGCGCGGTACGATTGCGTTCCAGATATTCTTTGCCCTTTTGCTTATAATAGGATTTTCCTTCATTGCAAAGCTTCTTAATATGCATGCCATCGGCTGGCTGTTAAGCAAGTTGACGGATATCTGGGTGATTGCTTTTATAATCCTGTTCCAGCCGGAAATCCGCAGACTCCTGCTCATCATCGGAAGAACAAATATTGCAAGACTCTTTTTGAAAATAGATATCAATCAGGATATTACTGAATTAGTCGATGCCTGCATAGATTTTCAGAAGCGCGGCTGGGGTGCATTGATAGTGATTACCCGTACTACAGGGATTCAGAATATTGTGGAAACGGGGATTCCGATTCAGTCTAAAATCAATACAGAACTTCTTGTCTCAATTTTCAATCCAAAATCTCCGCTTCATGATGGAGCTGTCGTTATCAATAATAACAGGATCGAGGCAGCAAAGTGTTTACTGCCTTTATCTGAAACTATGTCCGTACAAAACAGAAATCTCGGAACGAGGCACCGTGCAGGACTCGGTTTATCCGAAGTATCGGATGCAATAACTGTTATCGTTTCTGAAGAGAGGTCTGTGATATCAATTGCTGAAGACGGTCAATTGTATGTCACAAAAGATTCGGAAGACCTGAAAGAGAAATTGATATATGCATTATCAAATGAAAACGTTGCAAAATCCGTTATGAAAGTTTTTGCAAAAACAGATGAAAAAATCAAATCTGATTAATAAACGTATCAATGCCACTCGATATATATCAAAGCAAAAGGGAAAAACTTATACAGCAATTAAAGTCGGAAGGCATTCGCGATAAAAAAGTTTTAATGGCAATAGACTCAGTGAAGAGGGAATTGTTTGTGGATGAAGATATGAAAAAATTTGCCTACGATAATAACCCCCTGCCCATTGACTGCAATCAAACTATTTCACAGCCGTATACTGTTGCTTTTATGACTGAACTACTCGAAATTTCAAAAGGGGATAAAGTTCTCGAAGTGGGAACCGGCTCCGGATATCAGGCTGCAATTCTGGAATCACTCGGGGCTGAAGTTTACTCTGTTGAAAGGATTCCTGCTTTATACAAAAGGACTTCGGATTTATTGAAAAAACTTGGTTCGCGGACAACTGTTAAATGTGATGACGGATGCAATGGCTGGAAGGAGAATTCACCTTTTGATAAGATCATCGTCACTGCCGGAAGTCCAAAAGTTCCGAAAGAATTGGTTGACCAGCTAAAAGTAGGCGGAATTATGGTTATCCCTATCGGTGATGAATTCACGCAGGAGATGCTTGTGATTAAAAAAGTTGATAACGCTTCGCCAAAACCTAAACTAAATATTGAGAAGCATAAATATTTCAGGTTTGTTCCGCTGATAAGCGATAAAGCATGGGACGGAAATATTTAAAAGAATTGGAAATCATTGGAGATTAAGGACAAATATTACACTGTAAAGAGTTATAACAAAGTCGAGATAAAAATCACAAAATCAACTTTCATTGCAGAACTTTTTCCCGTCGAAAATACGGATGAAGTGAGCAAAAATTTAAAAGCCGTGAAAGAGAGATATTACGATGCACGCCACCATCCTTACGCTTACAGGCTGGGGCTCGATGAGAATAATTTCAGGGCAAATGATGATGGCGAACCACCCGGTTCTTCAGGCAAACCTATACTCGAAGTTATTGATAAATCGAATATTACTAATGTTTTAATTGTGGTAACGAGATATTTTGGAGGTGTAAAACTCGGTGTTGGAGGATTAAGGCGTGCTTACTCTGAAACCGCACTTGCCTCTATTGAGAAGAATAATATTATAGAAAAATTTATCACTGAAAATATTCAACTCGAATTTAACTATGAATATATAAGTCCTGTTATGAATTTTCTGGAATCGAACAATTATAAAATCTCAGAAAATATATCCGAAGATAAAGTAAAATTAATTTGCGAAGTGAGGTTATCTTTTTCTGAGAATTTCAAAAAAGAACTGGTTAATTTCACAAAAGGCAGTATAATTATATCATGAAATAACATCAATTATTACAGCAATTTTCTCTCTGTATTCCCATTCTCTAAGTTCCTAAATTATATAACATTTAAACTTGACTTATATTATTAAATTCTGTAATTTTACTGTTTAAAAATTTTTATAAACGTTAAAAATATAATAGTTTTGCCGACAATTAATCAATTAATCCGTAAAGGTAGAAAAGTTATCGAGTATAAGAGTAAAGCTCCTGCAATGGATTCTTGTCCTCAGAAAAGAGGAGTCTGCACCAGGGTTTATACTACAACACCTAAGAAGCCGAATTCAGCTTTAAGGAAAGTAGCCCGTGTGAGATTAACAAATGGAATCGAAGTTACTGCATACATTCCCGGAGAGGGACATAATCTTCAGGAACACTCGATAGTGCTTATCAGAGGCGGAAGAGTGAAAGACTTACCCGGTGTAAGATATCACATTATCAGAGGTGCTATGGATACGGCAGGTGTAGCTAACAGGAAAAAAGCACGTTCGAAATACGGCGCCAAGAGAGCCAAAGAAACAGCCGGAAAATAACAATTTTGAATAACAATTTTTTATAAAAGTATAACTTTTTACTAAAATATTTTTTAATGAGAAGAAAAAGAGCAGAAAAAAGAATAAGAAAACCGGATCAGAAATTTAACAATATCCTGGTTGCAAGATTTATAAATAGTATTATGCAGGAAGGCCAAAAAACCACTGCAGAGAAAATATTTTATAAATCGCTCGATTTAATCGAAGAGAAAACCAAGACTAATCCTTTAGAGGTTTTTGATAAAGCGGTGAACAACGTTATGCCTGCGATAGAAGTAAGGTCAAGAAGAGTTGGCGGATCAAACTATCAGATACCGACCGAAATAAGACCTGACAGAAGAACAGCACTTGCTATCAAGTGGATATTGACATATTCACGTGCAAGAAGCGAAAAGACTATGTCGACACGCCTTGCAGGTGAACTTATAGCTGCCTCAAATAATGAAGGCAATTCAGTCAAGAAAAAAGAAGACGTTCACAAAATGGCTGAGGCGAACAAGGCATTTGCACATTATAAATGGTAATAATTAGAAAGGTATAATCTTAAAGTAATGCCAAGAAAAGTAACATTAGATAAGACGAGAAATATTGGAATTATGGCTCACATTGATGCCGGTAAAACTACAACTACCGAGCGTATCTTGTATTATACCGGAAAGCTCCACCGCATGGGCGAAGTTCACGAAGGTGCTGCTACAATGGACTGGATGGAACAGGAAAAAGAAAGAGGCATTACGATAACATCAGCAGCAACAACATGTTTTTGGAGAGAGCATCAGATAAATATTATAGATACTCCCGGACATGTCGATTTTACTGCTGAAGTGGAAAGATCATTAAGAGTACTCGATGGTGCGGTAGCTTTGTTCTGTGCCGTAGGAGGTGTAGAGCCGCAGTCAGAAACCGTCTGGCGCCAGGCAGATAAATACAGCGTACCGAGAATTGCATTCGTGAATAAAATGGACAGAACCGGAGCGGATTACTATCACGTAATACAAATGATGAAAGACCGCCTGAAAACCAATGCCGTGCCTATCACCTTACCTGTGGGGCAGGGCGATATGTTCAAAGGCATTATTGACCTGATAACTATGAAGGCGAAAATGTATGACGAAGACACCCTCGGTGCTACATATGATGAAATTGAAATCCCTGCTTCTTTCAGGGAAATTGCGAATAAACACAGACAGATATTGCTCGAAGCCGTTTCTGATATTGATGATACACTTCTTGTAAAATTTCTCGACGGAAAAGAAATTACTCCGGCAGAAATTACTGATGTATTAAGAAAAGCAACAATTAAAGTTAAAATAATTCCTGTACTATGCGGTTCTTCTTTCAAGAATAAAGGAGTCCAGGATTTGCTCGATAAAGTAGTAGATCTTTTACCATCACCTTTGGATGCCGGCAGCGTTTCGGGTCACCATTTACATACTGATGACCATATTGAAAGGCAGCCTTCGGATGAAGAAAATTTCAGTGCACTTGCATTTAAAATAATGACAGACCCTTATGTGGGTAAACTTACATTTTTCAGGGTTTATTCAGGTACAGCAAAAGCAGGAAGCTATGTACTAAATTCTATTTCAGGTAAAAAAGAGAGATTTGGCAGATTACTGCAGATGCACGCAAACCACAGGGAAGACGTCGATGAAGTATTTTGCGGAGATATTGCAGCAGCAGTAGGATTGAAGAATACAAGAACCGGAGATACGTTGTGCGACGAGTCTGATGCTATAATTCTTGAAAAAATTACTTTCCCGGAACCCGTTATTCAAATTGCAATCGAACCTAAAACGAAAGCGGATCAGGATAAACTTGGCGAATCTCTCGGGAAATTATCCGATGAAGATCCTACATTCAGGGTAAAATCCGATGAAGATACAGGACAGACCTTGATTTCAGGTATGGGTGAGCTTCATCTTGAAATTATTGTTGACAGGTTAAAAAGAGAATTTAAAGTGGATGCCAATATTGGTAAACCACAGGTTTCATATAAAGAAACAATCAGAAAGAAAGTTCAGCAGGAAGGCAAGTTTATAAGGCAATCAGGTGGACGCGGACAGTTCGGTCACGTTTGGATTGAGATCGAGCCGAATGAAAAAGGAAAAGGATATATTTTTGAAAATAAGATAGTCGGCGGAGTAATACCGAGAGAATATATAGCGCCTGTATCGCAGGGAATTCAGGAAGCAATGAAAACAGGAGTACTTGCAGGTTATCCTGTAGAAGATGTGAAAGTGAAATTATTTGACGGGTCGTTCCACGATGTTGACTCTTCAGAAATGGCTTTCAAGATTGCAGGCTCTATCGCATTCAAAGCAGCAGCCAGAAAAGCAAATCCTATATTGCTTGAACCGATAATGGATGTTGAAGTGGTAACACCGGAAGAGTATATGGGTGACGTAATGGGTTACCTTAGCTCAAAACGAGGCAGGATAGAAGGTATGAGCCAGAGAAGTGATGCACAGGTGATAAAAGCCCTGGTACCATTGTCAGAAATGTTCGGTTATGCAACTCATCTTCGCTCTATGACGCAGGGTCGTGCAATTTATTCTATGCAGTTTTCACATTATGATGAAGTTCCAAAGAGTATTTCCGAACTGATAATTGAAAATTTAAAAGGTAAAACGAAAGTATAAAAGAAATTTTTTGTTCTTTATTATGTAGTGGGTCAGTCCCGATTTATCGGGATAAAACTCGTAAAGATCAGACGCGATAAAACGCTCTATAAAACATACTCTGCAAGCCGGAAAGGGCAAGCAGAGTGGGTTTCCAAAAGATTCTGGGTCAGTAGCTCAGATGGTTAGAGCGCGTGCCTTATAAGCACGAGGTGGGAGGTTCAATTCCTCCCTGACCCACAGATTTTTTTACAAAGTAATCTAAATAATAATTTTTTAAATCATATTAATTTATAAAAAGGAGAAATAAACAAAATGGCTAAAGAAAAATATGATGTAAGTAAACCTCACGTGAACATTGGTACAATAGGTCACGTTGACCATGGTAAGACCACATTAACTGCGGCTATCACGATGTATCTTTCGAGAAAAGGTGGTGCAAAAGTTAAGAAATTTGATGAAATTGATAAAGCGCCCGAAGAAAGAGAAAGAGGTATAACGATTGCAACTGCACACGTAGAGTACTCAACTGATAAAAGACACTATGCACACGTTGACTGTCCCGGACACGCTGACTATATCAAGAATATGATTACAGGTGCCGCACAGATGGACGGATCAATCGTCGTAGTTGCGGCTACAGACGGTGCTATGCCTCAAACAAAAGAACACATTCTTTTAGCCAGGCAAGTAGGTGTACCTGCAATTATTATCTTCCTGAATAAAACTGATATGATCTATGCTCAGGAAAAAACAGCAGAAGATGCAGAGTTAATGCTTGAGGTCGTAGAATCAGAATTAAGGGACATTTTGACAGGATACGGCTATCCCGGAGATGAAATTCCGATTATCAGAGGCAGTGCATTAAAGGCGATGGAAGCTGGTCTTGATACAGCAGCAACTACAGATGATCCAAGATTCAAATGCATTCAGGAATTATTGGATGCAGTTGACAGCTACATTCCTGAACCTGCTCGTGAAATCGACAAGCCATTCTTAATGCCGGTCGAAGACGTATTCTCAATCACTGGCAGAGGAACTGTAGCCACAGGCAGAATTGAAAGAGGAAAAGTGAAAGTAAGTGATGAAGTAGAACTTGTCGGATTAGGTATGCATAAAAAGACCGTAGTAACGGGCGCAGAAATGTTTCAGAAAGAACTTACAGAAGCAATTGCCGGTTATAACTGCGGGCTCTTGTTAAGAGGTATAGACAAGAATGAAATCGAAAGAGGAATGGTTCTTGCAAAACCGGGTACCATTACCCCTCACAAAAAATTCGAATGTAAGGTTTACGTATTATCAAAAGAAGAAGGCGGAAGACATACACCATTCACAACCAATTACAGACCTCAGTTCTATTTCAGAACGACAGACGTAACAGGTATTGTATCCTTACCCCCGGAAATCCAGATGGTAATGCCCGGTGATAACGTTGAAAATCTTATAGTAGAGCTCATCAGCGAAATCGCTATGGAAGAAAATCTTAAATTCGCTATCAGAGAAGGCGGAAGGACTGTAGGTGCGGGATTTGTAACAAAGATACTTGAATAATATTTTAAACGCTAAAATTTATTAAAAATTGGCAACACAAAAAATAAGAATAAAACTAAAATCTTACGATCATACTTTGCTCGATAAGTGGACGGAAAGGATCATAAAAACAATCAAATCTACGGGTGCGATTGTAAGCGGTCCTATTCCGCTTCCGATGAAAAAGAACGTTTATACTGTTCTAAGGTCGCCTCACGTTGATAAAAAATCACGCGAGCAATTCGAAACCAGATCGCATAAGAGGCTCATTGATATTCTTAATTCATCAAATAAAACCGTTGATGCATTAACGAAACTCGATCCTCCGGGCGGTGTTGATATCGAGATCAAAGTATAGGGCGTTTTGTTCTATATTATATTTTATTAATTTTATTATCTATACTAATGATTGGCATTATTGGTAAAAAAATAGGAATGACTACATTCTTTGAGGAATCAGGAAACGCACATCCATGCACTGTTGTTGAGGCAGGTCCCTGTACTATTACACAGATAAAAACAAAAGAAAAAGACGGATACGAAGCTTTACAAGTTGCATTCGGTGTAAAAAAAGAAAAGAATACAAATAATTCTCAAAGAACAGTTTTTAAAAAACTGAATATAGCACCTGCGAGAATCCTGAAGGAATTAAGAGACTATCCGGTTAACAGCTTAAAACTTGGAGACCAGATTAAAGTTGATATCTTCAAAGCAGGCGATACAATAAAAGTATCCGGAACGTCCAAAGGAAAAGGATTCCAGGGCGGCGTAAAAAGACACGGATTCGCAGGCGGTGTAAGAACCCACGGACAAAGCGACAGGGAAAGAGCACCCGGCTCTATCGGAGCAAGTTCATATCCTTCGAGAGTTTTCAAAGGACAAAGAATGGCGGGAAGAATGGGCGGCGAGAAAGTGACCATCAGAAATCTCAAAATCCTGAAAATAATTCCGGACTCGAATCTGATACTTATTAAAGGAGCAATCCCGGGCGCAAAAACCGATTTTATCGAAATTTATAAAGCTTAAAAATGGAATTAAAAGTATTAAAAATAGACGGCTCTGAAAGCGGAGAAAATGTTCTGCTTCCGGATGATGTATTCGGTATAGAGCCCAATAATCACCTCATCTATCAGGCTGTGAGAAGCTTCCTATCTAACAAAAGACAGGGTACTCATAATGCAAAAGAAAGAGGCGAAGTTTCAGGCGGAGGGAAAAAACCTTTCAGGCAAAAAGGAACAGGACGTGCAAGACAGGGCACAAGCCGTTCTCCTATCAATAAAGGCGGCGGTACGATATTTGGACCAAAACCTCACAGGTATTATCTTTCTCTGCCGAAAAAAGCTGCACGGCTCGCAAGAAAAAGTGCACTAAGCCTGAAAGCAAAAGAGAATGAAATAATGGTTATCGAAGACTTTTCATTCGATAAACCTCAAACAAAAGACCTGCATAATATTATGAAGGCGCTTAAACTCGATGACAAGAAAACACTTTTCCTTCTCGGCGGAAAAAATGATAATTTGTACAAGTCCGGAAGGAATATATGTAACCTGAATGTGATGATTTCCGATAAAGCTGCAACTTATGACCTTGTTAATAACAAAGTATTATTACTGCAAAAGTCAGCCGTAGATAATTTATGCAAAAGTCTTATATCATAATTAAGGATTAAAAATGAAAAGTATCTTATATAGACCATTAATAACGGAAAAAAATACTTTACTGCAAGAGCAATTAAATAAATATTCTTTTGAAGTAGCAAAAGATTCGAATAAAATCGAAATTGCAAAAGCTGTAGAAAAAAAGTTTAATGTTAGAGTCGTAAATGTCCAGACCTTAGTTGCAAAAGGAAAAAAGAAATCACAGTTTACGAAAAAAGGCAGATTTGAAGGTTACCGTGCAGACAGGAAAAAAGCAGTTGTAACTTTGCACAAAGAGGACAAAATAGACTTGCTCGGAACAGCCGAAGTAAAGTAATTCCGGTTATCAGATTAAATCATTATTTTTTACGTAGCTAATTGACCGGCTGTACTTATACTCTTTTTATTGCTTACGGATAGAAACTAAGTAACCCTTTTTTGCGTTTAATGAAATAAAGAAGCGGACAATAAATTAAACAATTTCTATGAAATTAGGAAAACAGTATACAAGTCGAGAAAATCAATCCACCGATATTTATCTCAAAGAAATTAGCAAAACCACTCCGCTGACAGTGGAAGAAGAAATTGACGCAGCTAAAAAGATAAAAAAAGGCGATAAAAGAGCGCTTGATACACTCGTAAAAGCAAATTTAAGATTTGTTGTCAGCGTTGCAAAACAGTATCAGAATCAGGGATTATCCCTTAACGACCTTATCAACGAAGGCAATTTAGGACTCATTAAAGCCGCTAAAAAATTCGATGAAACAAGAGGATTTAAATTCATTTCTTATGCCGTATGGTGGATAAGACAGTCAATACTTCAGGCACTTGCAGAGCAATCCAGGGTCGTAAGACTGCCGTTGAACATTGTTCAGCAGAAAAGCAAGATATCCAAAACGATCAGCGAACTGGAACAGGCAAATGAAAGAGCACCAAATGTACTGGAAATTGCCGAACAACTCGATATGAGTATTTATGAAGTTCAGGAAACCTTGAAAAATTCCGGCGGACACGTTTCGATGGATGCACCCAGCGTACACGGAGAAGATACAAAACTCATCGATATAATGCCTGACAAAATGGAGAAGATGCCGGATGCAGGATTATTGAAAGATTCCCTGAGAATTGAAATTGAAAGGGCACTCGATACACTTTCTCAAAGGGAAAAGGAAGTTGTAAAATTATACTACGGACTCGAAAAAGAAAATCCCTTAACATTAGAAGAAATCGGAGATAAATATAAACTTACCCGCGAACGCGTAAGACAAATAAAAGAAAAAGCAATCAGAAGATTAAGACAGGCATCACGCTCTAAATCTCTGAAAGCATACCTTGGTCAATAATTGATTTTTCCTTTCATTCAAAAAAGAATTGCGGTTTGAGAAATTAAGCCGCAATTTTTTTGTTTGTGAACTATCCGAAATTACTACTTTTCAAATGAAAATAAATTTCCTTAAATTTCACTACCACAAAAACTAAAAGGAGGTTAAAATGAAATCTGTTTTTATAATTATTTTTGTTTTATTCCTGTCGTTTGCTATCGGCTGCGGTAAAAAATCAACCACCGATAATAAAGACACAAAAAAGGAAGAAAAGAAGTCTGAATTTGTATCCGGGGTCGCCTGTAAAATCGATGGTAAGGATTTTCTAATTCCTGATTCATTAAGTTATGCTATAAAAAGCAGTGATGTCTTTTCTATATATGCAAAGATTGAAATTGAAGGCGGACAATATGAAGATCTCTTTTTCTATATTCAGGCTCCTCTAAAAACCGGTGATTTTATTCTTTCAAAGGAAAATAAACCCGGACACGTTCAGTACAGAACGAACAAAGATAAACAGGTAAAATCAGAGTATGATCAATATTGGTCTGATGATGGAAAACTCACTCTCACAAAAGTTGATGAAAAAAGCATCGAAGGCACTTTCAGCTTTACCGCTACTGGTACTGTCAACGATGTAGATAAAAAAATGGTTGTGACAGACGGCAAACTCAAAATAAAATTGCAATAAGGAAAATATAACTTACTATTTATTACCTCATCGTTTATTAAAGAAATCTTCAAAAGTTAAACATAAAATTCCCTCCCCATTCAAGGGGAGGGATTAAGGGTGGGGTGTAAATAAAATATAACTTACTATTTATTACCTCATTGTTTATTAAAGAAATCTTCAAATGTTAAACATAAAATTCCCTCCCCATTCAAGGGGAGGGATTAAGGGTGGGGTGTAAATAAGATATAAAAATTAATTGATTTCTTATCCTCTCACTGACGAATTGAGGAGAAAATAAAAACAAACAGATTCATTATTTTAAACGGAACTTGATGGACATACCCATTTATCTTCATTGAAAGAGTTTTCGCATTTAATTATAATGATTTGATATTATTATTAATTAATTATCGAAGCGAAGCGTAGATCCCGATGAACTTGTGAATCGGGACTAATTATTAATTTAAAATTGTTCTTTTTAATTACTCACTGAAGTTACGCATTTGTCATGTTGAGCGTAGCGAAACATCTCGAAAATCAATGAAAACGAGATTCTTCACTTCGTTCAGAATGACAAACCCGGTTGTTTTTTATGGTTTGCGTAACTTCAGTTGCTCATTATTATTTAATTATCGAAGCGAAGCGTAGATCCCGATGAACTTGTGAATCGGGACTAATTTTTTATTCTTAATTTTTTATTCTTAATTTTTAATTGATTCGCCCCGTTAGGCTAATGGATAAACCAGCAGATTCCGGTTCTGCCTTTAGTGGTTCGAATCCACTACGGGGTACAAATCAATCTTCAATTTTCAATTTACAATGTGCAATTATAAAAATAAAAAAATATTAATTTATGAAACAATATTTAATTGATTTTTTCAAATACAACAATTGGGCAAATCGTAAATTACTTGATTCAATGATGCAAATGCCCGATAAAGAAGAAGCGGTCAAATTATTCAGCCATTTTATTTATTCTCTGTAAAAATGGATGAATAGAATTACAAAAAAAGTTAATGATACTTCGTTAACCTGGATGGGACCGGTTTTTCCTCTCGAACAAATAGAACAGCTATGGAGTGAAAATGTAAATGATTGGATAAAATATTTAGAATCAATTGATAAAACTGATTTGGAAAATGAAATAATTTTTCAGCCAACCGATAGTAACAAAACCTTCAAAGCGAAGATTCGTGAAGTTTCACTGCAACTAAATTATCATTGTATTCATCACAGGGCTCAAATTTTGAGAATGATTCGCCAGCAGGGACTTACACCACCTAAAACAGATTATATATATACAGTTCTGAAAGAATTATAAATCTTTTATCCTGCTTTTTCAGGTTACGAAGCTCTGCTTCGTAACCTTTTCCACCGTTGTTGGTGTTTAGTTTAAACGTAGTTTGAATGTCACCAACAGTGGCGTGGAATCTGTTGGTGCTGCTTCGCTAAAACACCAACAGTGGCGTGGAATTATCTAACTTATGCAACTATAACTTCATTGAAAGAGCTTTTGCATTTATTTATTATGATTTGATATTATTATTAACTAATTATCGAAGCGAAGCGTAGATCCCGATGAACTTGTGAATCGGGACTAATTATTAATTATTAATTGAATACGCTCTCGTAGGCTAATAGATAAACCAGCAGATTCCGGTTCTGCCTTTAGTGGTTCGAATCCACTACGGGGTACAAATAATTTGGTTTCGTTTTATTTATTCAGGGTATGATTTTAAAATCTCTTTCATTAATTCCACCCCACTCCACAACTGTAAATCCTTTTCTTTCTTTTTTTGTGATTTCGGGTTCCTTTAAATTTGTTTTTTCTTTCAGAGGTTTGAAATAAAAATTCAGTCGAATCAGTGTCTGCGGCTCAGGTGAGACCATAAGTTTCATATTCTCATTAAGAAAATTATCATCAAGTAATCTGATTTCATAAAAGTTTTCTTTTTTTAAATCTTTCAACCAGTACTCTTTAAATTGTTCAGTCTCTTTCTTATTTAATCCAAGTGCAGGCAGATATTTGTCAAACCAATTCTCCAGATTAACGTATTCCACAACCCATCCTTTGTCGGGAAGTTCTATTTTATTCAGGTCTGCTTCGTAAAAGAGATAATCATATTTATCATTAATAATTCCGTTCTTAGTTGCAAACACATCCCACACTGAATTATAATAGGGTTCTGTTTTCGTTATAATACCATTCACGGATAATGTTACTTTGATATTCATATCTTGTTCGGGATATAAATAAACTGCCGGTTTCTTGACAGGCATCGGTTTTACTTTCTTGCACATTTTATCATATAAAGATACTATTTCACCGGTTATGTCATAATTATCATCAACTTCTTTCGTTAGTCCTTCATAAAAAATATTCATCGCCTCTTCGGGAGAAAATGTAATTAGCGAACATGACTTATTTATGAACTGTTTATATTTACTTGAGAATTTAGTACAGCCTTCAAAGATATATCCTAATATTGAATATTCTAAATATCTGTCATTAGTTTGATTTTTCTTAAGGTCGGTGATTTTAATATCCACAAGATAATTATCATAAAGGGGGGTATTGGGATAAACTGTTATCAGACTGTTTTCCTCCATAATGAATTCGGATAACCACGCAGTTTTATTGATAGAAGCAGCTTTCCCGCTCTTTATTGCAGAAAAAAATGATTCAGGATTTGCGCAAAATAAAATCGAATCCTGAGCATAGGTTTTCCCGTATAATAATATAGAAATAAAAAATATTATTGTAATCGTAAATAAATTAAATTTTCCCATAATAAAATGAATTAAATTGTTATTTATTAAACTCCGGTCAGAATAAAATGTTTCCCTATTAATAAGTTTAATCTTATTAAATCAGATATTAAATTGTAACAATCGTAAAATTGAAAAAATGAGAATAAAAATACTGTTAGCCCTTTTAATCCTGGTTATATCAGGAAAGGTCATCTCACAAAGTGATGATTCATTGATAATCAGAAATATTTACAGTGAAGCGTTGACCTCATCAATCTCTTATGAGAATCTCCGTTACTTATGTAAAAATATCGGCGGGAGGATTTGCGGCTCGCCTCAATCGGAAATCGCAATTGATTGGGTAAAGAATGTCTTAAAAGATATGAATCTTGATAATGTATATCTTCAGGAGTGTAGGGTTAAGCAGTGGGTAAGGGGAGAAAAAGAAATATCTTATATTAATTCAAGCACAAGCGGGAAATATTATTTCAACTGCTGTGCATTGGGGATGTCAATTGGAACGGGAGAAGATGGTATTTCTGCAAATGTTATCGAAGTGAAAAGTTTTGACGAGTTAAAAAGCCTCGGCAGGGAAAAAGTGGGAGGAAAAATAGTTTTCTTCAGCCGTGCAGCAGACCAGAGATTTATAAATACCGGTTCAGGATATGGCAGTGCAGTTGACCAGAGGGTTCACGGTGCGATTGAAGCGGCAAAACTCGGTGCTATTGGAGTAGTGATACGCTCTGCCACTGTGGCTTTCGATAGCTTTCCGCATACGGGGATAATGCGATATGAAGACAGTACAAAAAGAATTCCTGCAATTGCAATTTCGACTAAAGATGCAGAACGGCTTAGTAATTTCCTTAAAAATGATCCATCGCTTAATTTCTATTTCAGAACTACTTGTATCGAAAATCCTGAAGTAAAATCTTATAACGTAATAGGGGAAATAAAAGGCAGTGAATTCCCTGAAGAAATAATTCTCGTAGGCGGTCATCTGGATTCCTGGGATACAGGCGAAGGAGCGCACGATGATGGGGCAGGAATTGTCCAGGGAATCGAAGTACTGCGTCTATACAAAGAATTAAATATTAAACCAAAACATACGATACGATTTGTCGCTTATATGGACGAAGAAATTGCCCAGCGGGGTGCAAGGAAGTATGCTGAAATTGTCAAATCAATGAACGAAAAACATATTGCGGCAATAGAGTCGGACGGCGGAGGATTTACTCCAACCGGATTTTCCATAGATGCGAGCGATACAGTTGTATCGGTTATGCAGAAGTGGCTTCGTATTCTCAGACCTTATGATTTATTTTTTATAGAAAAAGGCGGCAGCGGTGTGGATGTATGGTTTCTGAAAGACCAGGGATTTCCTCTCATTGGTTTGGATGTCGACTCACAAAGATATTTTGATAGCCATCACTCACCGAATGACGTATTTGAAAAAGTAAACCGTCGTGAACTCCAGCTCGGCAGTGCCGCTATGGCATCACTCATCTATTTAATCGATGAATACGGATTAAAATAAACATTGTTTTGAAATATTTCCTCTAATCCCCCCTTTGATTAAAGGGGGGTTTGGGGGTTTTGACTATAAAATGAAGCTGCACAAACATAAACTGTAAAAAATTCGATTCAGAATAAAAAAGACATCGCATATTTAAAAAAGAAACATTAAGTTTAAATAACAATACTTTCAATTATGAATCTTTCCAAACAAAATAATATTTTTAATCATGAAAAAATTTATTACAATTATTTTACTCCTTTTAGTTTCTAACGGGTATAGCCAAAAAATAATGACCCCCGTAATTCCCGATGTAATGGGAAATATATCGGTCATTAATAATGAATTTTCAAAAAGTGTTTTTGCATTTGAAGCGAATTCATTTACTTTATTTCCCGGATTTCCAAAACATATTCAATATAATACGCAAGAAGGAGCTATTTATTGCAATATGGATTCTGACCCGGAATTCGAAATTGTATATAATATCGGATATACCGTGCAGGCATTCAATCTTGACGGTACAAGTGTTCCCGGATGGCCCAAAACTGTGGCATCGTATGCAATGGACGGTTCCCCGTCATTCGGAGATATAGACGGCGACGGGCAGGGAGAAATCGTTGTTACAAACCACGGAGCCACTTCAGGTGGATATATTTATGCTTACAAGAAAAATGGAACCGTGTGTACGGGATTTCCGGTCAATCACGGATATACAACAAGGACTCCCGTACTTGCTGATGTAAATAACGATGGTAAAATGGAGATTATTGTAAACAAGAGAACTTATCCGACAGGTTGGGTTTACGTTTATAAAGGGGATGGAACCGTGTTGACAGGTTGGCCAAAAGCCACTGCCACCGTCCCCGCATCGAGTGCTGCAGTAGGGGATATTGATAATGATGGAATTCCTGAAATCATTACGGAATCATATTCTTCAATTTATGCTTTCAAGCCGAATGGAGATTCCATTCCCGGTTTTCCGTTTGTGCTCCCGAACGGAGATAATACTTCTTATTCATCTCCGGTACTTGCAGATGTCGATAATGATAATAAAAGGGAAATTATATTTGGTACTCACTCATCAAGCGGCGGTTTTGTTTATATCCTTAAACAAAATGCAACCGTTTTATCCGGCTGGCCAAAAACAACTGATAATTGGGTTTACGGACCTCCCGCAGTCGGCTTTATTGATAACGATAATATACTCGATATTGCTGTGGGAGATCAGGTGATGAGCACTACTCCCGCTGATAAGCTTTATGCCTGGAATGTAAACGGAACTGCGCTCACAGGTTTCCCCGTAACGGGATTAAATGCAATCAATGACCAGGTATCTTTAGCAGATATTGACGGAGATGGTATGACTGAATTAATAATTGATGATAACACGCAGACTATAGCCGATACATTGGGACAATATTTAGCATTCAATCACGATGGCACGCCCGTTGCAGGCTGGCCACTTATTACTAAGGGTACAACAATGTTCAGCACTCCCTGCCTCGGTGACCTGAACGGGAACGGAATACTCGATATGACAGGTGCCGGTATAGAAGGCTTTGGCAACAGTTCTTATACAAATGTTTATGCCTGGAATACAGGAATGACTTACACACCATTAAAAGTTTATGTTCCGATGTGGCAGTATAATACAAGGCACAATGGCGTTTATGGAGATTATCTGCAGATAGGTATTATTACTATTGAATCAAAAATTCCGGAAAAATTTTCTTTATATCAAAATTATCCTAATCCGTTTAATCCTTCAACAAATATACGTTTTGAAATTCCTAAAGGTGGTCAGTTTGTTACACTCAAAGTCTATAATATCCTTGGCAGGGGAGTTTCAACACTTGTGAACCAGAAGCTCAATCCCGGAACATATGAAGTCCAATGGAATGCAGACAAAAATTCAAGCGGTGTATATTTTTACCGGCTTGAGACAGGCAGCTTTACAGATGTGAAACGAATGCTGCTCGTGAAATAAAATTCTATAAGAATCGTGGAATAAAAAAAGCCTGAATAGAAATTCTATTCAGGCTTTATATTTATATACCTAAAATGAAATTACACTCACTCTCCCCCTTACCAAGGTGGAGTTGGATGAGGTCCTTAGTCAGGTATCCCGTCTTTATTGTTATCTTTGAACGCTTTGAAGTTTCCCTTTATATTGTCTTTTATATTGTTATCGATATCGCTCCAGTTTGCCGTATTATTCGGATCCAGATAGTCATTATCTTTCATGAACCAGATTTGAGGTCTGATAAGCAAGGTAACGTTTGTTTTCGTTTCAGTGTACAGAGTCACTATTGTTGGGTAGTTGATTTTTTGTTTTGCCGATTTCGTTGATTTGTAAACAAAAGGTGTCCCGTTAAATCTCCCCTTTACCACAACTGAATAATTCCCTAATGAATCTCTGAAATCCGGGTCCGGAGGAGTTTCGTTGGTTTCAAGTTTATGAACTTCAAACTGTATCTTGTCGTAACTTCCGGCGGGGATGAATCCTGTCCCTATCGAATTGACGCTTGAGGTTAGATTACTTGAGGTTAGATTAAGAAATAGAACATATGGTCCCACTTTGAAATTTGAAGAGTCGCCAGTGCTTGCTACATTTAACTTAATGTCCTTAAGCAGTATTTTTACAGTATCGAGAATTAATATATTGCTGGCATCGGTAAGAACAGTATCTCTTGACGAAGTATAACTCAATTCAAAATTATCAATTGCGGGATTTGTACTGTTATCATTGCAGCTGTAAAATGTTGCAGAAACCAATAAAAATAAAAAGATAATAAAAATATATCTTGTTTTCATTTCTGTTTTTTTCAATTAAAGTTAGTTAAAATAATCATATATTTAATACTAAAAAAACTCTGCTTTTGTTCCATAAAATCAGAATTATCGTTAAAAACCACTAAAATTTCAATAAAAATCCCCTCCTTGATTTCAAAGTTCTTTTTACAATAAAAAAATCCCTGATAAGTTTCATTACCGGGGATTTCAATACGATTAAAACTAATTTAGAAATTTATTACTACACCGCCTCTGATTGTTATGAATGAAGTATTCTTTAACTCGAGAGTCGTGAATTGCGAATCGTTATGTCTGAACACAGTATATGATTTAGAGTAAATCACTCCCCCGTAATTATATTTCGCACCCAAATCTAAGGCGATTTTTGGCGCTACAGGAATTTCAACACCTGCTCCGAAAGCAAATCCAAATCCGGTTTCGCTTCCCGATTCAGTCGTTCCGTTCAATTGAAAAGTAGTTGGATTTGAACTATTGCCGATAATTATTGCTCCGTTAAATCTGTCACTAAAGCTCGTCATATGCAATCCAAGCTCGCCGCTGATGTATGGATTTATACCTCCTGCAGGGAATTTATATCTTGCACCGACCATAATCGGAATCACAGTCGCACTCCAGTCAACAGCAAAACCACTAACTCCTACGCCGAGATTAGTATTTACGAGTCCTGTAAAATATTCATTTTTATACTTAAAGCCGTTATATCCAATAGTTAAAGTCAGGTCTATACCGGTCATAGGTATTGAATAAAATAATCCTGCTTCTGCAGATAATCCCCCTTTATACACATTACCAAAATCACTCATAGGGACATTCATCCCTAAATTAATACTTCCGCGTAGAGGTGTTTGTGAATAAGAGTTAACGAACATCAGCATGAACAAAACTACCAAAATGGAATTTAATTTTTTCAAAATATTCCTTTCTTTAATTTGAAAAATAAATTTGAATTTATCACTTAATAAAGGTAATCAGAGATTGAAATTAAAACAATGATTAAAAAAATAGGTCAAAAAAAGCCGGTTTATGATGAACCGGCTTAATTTTTTTCTCGTCGGGATGATCCCGATTTTATCGGGACGACCCCGTTGTCGGGATGAGAAGACTCGAACTGAACGACCCTCCCGATTCCATCGGGATGCGTCAGTCCCGTAATAAAAAAAAGCCGGTTTATGATGAACCGGCTTAATTTTTTTCTCGTCGGGATGATCCCGATTTTATCGGGACGACCCCCATTGTCGGGATGAGAAGACTCGAACTTCCGACCCCCTGAACCCCATTCAGGTGCGCTAGCCAACTGCGCCACACCCCGATTTAATATTATAAATTAATCAATAGGAGTTTTAATAACAATTCAAATCGATGAATCGCTGTAAATTCCCTTATTTATTGGGTTTCCGGCATTTTATAATTCAGTTTTTATCCGAACAATTTAACGGGAATTCCTTAATTTCAACAAATCTGAAAATCCTAAAATTATTCCCATTTGTTCCTATTTTGTCGAAAACTGCTGACAAAACTGCTGACAAATTCTTGGAATACATAGTTTATTTTTCACTCAATATTTCGTAGGATGTTTCATAACATACTCTTCTGCTATTTCCTCAATCTCTTCTTTTGTCTTCATCCGATATTTCGAAATCCAACCATCAATTTCTGATTTATTGAAGTATATCTTTTTCCCAGTCGGTTTATAATTTGGAATTTCATTTCTGGATGTCAGTTTATAAATATGCGATTTTGAAAAGTTAAGATATTTACTAAGTTCATCTAAAGACATTATCTTGACTGACTGTTCTTTCAGCATAAATTCGATTTTTCCCAGTTTTTCTAAGATTAGTTTTAACATTTTTTTATGATTTAAGTTTATATACTTAAATATACAAATGAATATTGAAGGGTAGAAAATGAATTTTCTGGTTCATCATGACAAGATAATCACGACTGCAAAGTCGTAATTACTTTTTTCGGACTGACAAAAGTAATGCATATTAGATTGAAATAAAAAAAGCCGGAAGTTAAACCCCCGGCTTTCAAATTTAAGTTGTAACGAATTTTTATTTGATCAATACCATCTTCTTCACAGCATTAAAATCTTCAGATTCAATCCTGTAGAAATACACACCGCTTGCGAGGTTATATTTCATAGCATCGAAGTTTATTATGTGTTTACCTGTTTGTAAAAATTCGCTGTTTAAAAGTCTTGTCACCTCTCTTCCAAGAATATCATAAACTATAAGTTTTATTTTCGCATCCTTCGGTAAGTCAAATGAAATTTTTGTAACAGGATTAAATGGGTTTGGATAATTCTGATATAAAGAAAATTCTTTTGGAATTTGATTTACTGCATTGTCTTTCTTCTTTTTATCCTTCACAAATATTTTATTAACATCATTTGAAATTATTTTCTTTAATTCAATTTGTGTCTTGGGTTTCTTAACTTTTACAACTTCGTTAATAGCTTTCTTTGTTTGCAATTCCCTGGCAGCCGTTTTATCTCCTTTCTCAGAACGCTTGTTAAGGTCATTAATAATTTCGATATCTCTCTTTTTCTTCTTTTCAAATGATTTTTTTGTGTTATCTGATATTTTTACCCTGTCTGATTTATTGAATTTTGTAGAATCATAATTACTCATAAAACTGTTTAAATAGAATTCCAAATCTTCTAAATTATCTCCATCTTTTGATTGAACATTGTAGATTAAAGATTGAAGATTGTTTTCTCCTCCTCCGTACCCTCCCAAACTATCCAACAGATGAGTTGCGGCATAATCCCAACTCGCTACTAAACCTTCAAAAGAATACGGATGCTGTGTCATTATCAATTGGAATCCTGTCATTGCATCCTGATATTGCTTTAGTGCAACCTTGCATTTTTGAATAAAATAAAAAGCTCTGTCAATTAATGCTTCGTTTTCGGAATTATTCAAAATTAGAGTTTCATAAAATGATTTGAGAGCATTCATTTTGCTTGATAAACTGTCTCTTGATACGGTAGAATAATAAAGCCAGCTTATTGCCGCAAGGGTTCTTATGCTATCGGGATAATTTGTTAGCAGATATTTGCATTGAGCCTCTACAACAGGATAATTTCTTTTTCTTACATTTACATTTAATGAATCGCATAATTTCGCATAATTGTTTTCTGTTGTAATTTCCATGTTATTAAATTCTTTCTCACCGCCTCCTGAACCGGAACCTGTCTTATAAACCGTATCATTAAAGGCATTCGAAAACGTGAAAACATCATAATCCAGAGATGGATTATCTCCGCAAACTGAAGTACCAAAGTCAAATTCAACCGGATCACTCGTTTCCCAGTAAACCTCGTAAACAGGCTGTGTATTAGCTGTATCTATTTGGTAGCAATTATTATTCGCTCTTTGTTTATCGCCGAATTCGGGGAAAGTACCAAATAAATGGTATGATGAGGATGAAGAAGAAATATTGAATAAATTATTGCCTGCTGAAATATCAAAAAATGAATTGTCAACATTTATATTACAGCACGTTGAATTTGCCGTAATTATATGATTGCTCCCGCCTGTATAATATCCGATATTTGATGACATATTAATATGAGAACCGGCAGTTCCATAGACTCCATTATTGCTGTCTATGTTACTGTAAATATAATTATCAAATAAGTCGAGTGTTGAACTTGTAACGAATATCGGATTTATGAAGTTTGTAATCACATTATTTCTTATTGTTCCTCCTATCACACCGTAAATACTCATAGCCATACTTATTGATTCTTCATTATTTATCAGGCTGTTGTTGCAAATGTACATTGGGATTAAAGAACTCGCAGGAGAATTTACCTTAATAGGACACATACTGTTCGAACTAAAAACAAAATTATTATAGCCAAAATAAGCATTACTCCATTCTACAGTTCCATCCCCGTTTATTAAAACGTCAATAGCAGAAGCTTCATTAGAAAGGTTGAAACTACAGCCACTGACAGCAAAGTTATAGCAATTAATAATATTTATAGCAGTGTTTTGATACTGTTCGGAACTGACATTATCATAAATATCAGAAAAATTTGTTGTACCTATTTCAATTATACCGCAATTTGTTAAGCTCAGTCCTTCCCATCTATTGCCATTGCCATGAAGAGTCACTCGAGGGGGAGAACTTTGATTAGAAGCATAACTTCCGGTTATAAAATTTCCACCGTTCATAACAATTTTACCATTAGGATTGAAACTTATTGTAGTAGATGGATATAATGTGATATTATATCCATCATTAAAAACTGCGTTGTCACAGATAAAACTTCCTGCTGTAGGTGCTTCATCACATACAAGTGTTCCGCCATCAACCATCACCGGTATCATTTTATAAAGTTTCCCTTCACCGGGTTTATATTTGCCGAGCGATAAGGGGGCACTAATTCTCTTATCAAATGTACAAATAAGAGAATCATTATAAAGGTCGATGATTTTCCAGTTATTAAATCCTGAAAATGATGAGGAATTTGCTTTAAATAAAACTCTAACAAATCTTTTCCCGGTTAAAGTTGAATCAGTTCCAACTATGGTATCTTTTGCACAGCGTTTGTTTATTATCATAAAATACTGTGAACTGGGTGCATTATTATTAAATGTGGCAATTTGGATATATGTATCCTCAGGACATTCACCTGATAATTCGGGTAAAAAATTATCCTGGTCGCAATTTAGTTGACCGCCGCTTCCATATTTTAAAGTATAAACATTTCTAAAATAAGGATGCTGGAAAAATTGAGTTCTTTCACTTTCTAACCTATAAATGTAGGACTTAGTATATTCAGGATTAAAACTCATTAAAGTCGGTCCCCATTTGTTCAGTTTTATCGAAATTTGTTTTATTGCTTCATATTTATCCTGACCGTAAGCTGAAACATGTCTGGGTTGCGGTGTTTGACCAATTGTATTCATAATACCTCGCTGATAAGAATCTGAATTTGTATCTCCAAAAGAGGTATATGCAAAATACATTATTCCTTTAGCATTGTACGTAAGTGCTAAATATGTTTGAAGCTCGAGCTCCTCATTTGAGGGCTCTTTTAGTAAATGCGCTGTACTATGTCTGCAAAGATGCGCTTGGGGAGCGAAGAAAATATGCATATCACTATTATCTTTTGATAAAGCATCCATAGATTTCAGAACCCGGTTATTCAATCCATTATCAAGATTATTCTGAAGCCAATTGTCATATTCTGTAGGTGATTTCCGAATCGATAATATATCCATATCATTATAATCAAGACTCGATAATGTATTCGGATGATAAGAGTATCTCCCTAAAGTTGTTTCATTAAAACCCATTAAAGGATATGCACCCATAACAATTGTTTTTAGTCCGAACTGGTCGTGTAAATAATATTTCAATGTATTTGCATCCCATTCTACACTATTACTATTTGGAACGTGAGCTTTAAAGAGCTGATAATTTAAAAATATTATCTGGCTGTTGGCATTTTGTGTAACGTTCATTATCTGTTTATTCAGTTCCTTAATCGCTGAGAAATGACTGAACTGGCACTCTTCGAAATAGAAATAATTTGGCTTTTGGTCTGATAATGAAGTATGAGCCCAGAAAATTTCGGAATTGACTTTGCTAACTAATTCCTGATGTCTTTGATCATTCAATGTCATATATAGATGTGCAGGTTCATTTTCTAATCTCATTCTGTCAAACCATGTATCGACTTTTCCTGCCCAGTAAATTTTTATATCCATTTGGCAGGTAGAGTCCCAATTCAGCTCCGCGGATGGGTTTTTAGGTATGAAATATCGAGTGATTTTATCTTTGAGAATGAATAAACTATCTTGTCCTTGTAAATAATAAAATTTATCAATATAATTTCCAGAATAAATACCACTATTTTTGAAATTTTCAATTCGAAGATTAATATTTTTAACCGTATCTCCATACCATCCAAAGATTATTAATCTACAAACTGTTTCAGTATCGTGAGTTGCACTCGCTGCATAAGAGGAATCGATTCTTATCCTTGGCATTACATACCAATCCCATGCATCATCGGTTAACCAAGAATTTGTCCCCGTAAAAGAAAGTTCGCGATTTGCTCGCAGTGATGAATCTATCCAGCAAGCGTTAATTCCAGAATGATTTGAATCTGCTTTACAATATTTTACTGTATCATTTGAGCCATAAATAGAATTATCAACCATATCATACACCGTATTGCTGTTATTTAATGAATTATTATAAGCCCAGAACCCAAACGGAGCACCATTTTGAACATTTTCACATTGATAATCAATACGCTGTCCGGAAACCACATATTGTATTATTGGTCTGTCCATAAAAGTACGCATATAATTAGCCCCATTATTACTAATCCTGCTCGTTACTTGGTCTTTATAATCATTTGTATCACCATTATAACGGTCATTAGTGTCTCCATCCCAACCAGATTCAATCTTTGGATAAGAATGCCAGACATTAAATTTTAATTCATTACGTATATGGCTGTATTGGCTTCCTGCACCATCATCAAACGCCCCTATAATAAACTGTGTATCTGGAATAGCTGTTGTTGCTAGAAAAGAATTTGTGTTTATTTCTGATGATGTTTTTGTCAACAATGAAATTGTTAATAAGGAAATTAGAAGAACAATAACTACAAGTTTGGAAATAATCTTTTTCATAACTTTTCCCCTGTTTTTATTTTAAAAAATATTGAATTAATATTTTTCATTGTTTTTTGTTTTTTCTTTTTTTTATTTTTATTTTCTTTTTAATTTTCCAATGTTTAAACTTTTTAACGTTTCACCTTTTACACTTAGAACACTCAAATCACTTTAATAGCACCATCTTCTTCGTGTCTATCCTTACACCATCTGCATAAAGCGAATAAAAGTAAATCCCGCTTGATAAATTTTCTCCATCGAATGTTATTTGATAATCTCCCCGATTTTGCTGTTTATTTAATAATGTTTTAATTTCTTTCCCACTTATATTGAATATTTTAATTTTAATCTCCGCAGTTTTTAAGATTTGATATTTAATATTTGATTTTGAGTTGAATGGGTTTGGATAATTCTGATATAATTTAAATTCATCTAACACTAATGAGTTGTTAATATTAATCGCTTGAATGATTGAAGAATCGCCTCCAACTTTTGTATGAATTTCATAATTATTTTGCATTAGTGATACCCAACCTACTTTACTATTTATAAATGATATAAAATTATATGAGTAAATTTGAAATGTAGTATCTGGAACTTGATATCCCCAATTTGTTCCTCCATTTGTTGTTTTATAAATAGGTGCATGAGAAAATTTTCTTGCACCAACAAGCCATATAGTATCTTGATTAATTATTGAAAAACTTGAATTTGTAAAGCTATTACTGAAATTTGGAGCTCGTTGAGAAATCCAATTCAAACCTCCATTTATGGTTTTCTTTATACTATCAGTACATTTCCATCCCGTTAAGCTATCTATAAATTGAATCCCGGAGTACATTTCTCCCGGTATCACAAACCAATTCACACCGCCGTTTGTTGTTTTTTTCATTCCGGATGAACCCTGATTAAATCCTATATCTTTATTGAACATATAAATGCTATATGGATTTCCGGATGTTATTCCCAATGTCCATATTAACTGCCAGTTTAACCCTCCATTTATACTACGATACACACCACCATTGAGCCCACCGCTTTTTACTGCTAGTATAGTGTCAATATTGATAATTGCGACGTCTTCAGGATATAAATCATAATTAATTATATTCCAATTAATTCCTTTGTTTGTTGTTTTAAACATTTCAGTCCAGCTAAAAGCAAACACTGTATTCGAATCGACAGATGCTATTTTGACAAATGACCAATTCGAATTGGGAGTATTAAAATTATAATTGATTAGCCAATTATCACCACCATTTGTAGTTTTAAGAATATATTCCTGAAGTAATGAATTAGAATTCGTCACTGCAAAACCTGTCAAACTATCCAAAAATGTCATGCTTGTGATTGTGCTTCCGTTCAGATTTGGGAACCATTGTTGATACCAACCGGATGTCCTGCCGTCACGAAATCCAAACGACGCAAAAAATAAAAGCAAAACAATTGCAATAAGAATATCGAGAACCTTTGAAATGTATTTTGAAAGTTTCATAATATAAAAAATTTAAGTTTTCTCATTTTGAAAGTTTTTAATATTTGAAAATGAATAATCATTTTTCTAATAAATTGGTAAGTTGAGGTACAAAGATTTCGTGAGAGGATTTGACAACTAAATTCCATTCAGTAAAGACGTAATAAAACTCATATATTGGTTTTGTCAGACGCATATATGACTTTTCATTTGATTAGTATAATGTAAACATATTCTTTTAAATATATAAAGCCCTTTTTCCGGTATAATAATAATGGTAGCTAACATAACCCCGGAAAGGAGGTTATCAAGATTTATTCACCAAAAATATCTGAAGAATTGATCCCAATAATTTACACCAAGGCAGAAATAAAAAAGCCGGAAGTAAAACTCCCGGCTTTCAATATTAAATATAAAACGAATTTTCATTTTATCAATACCATCTTCTTCGTTTCGCTGAATCCATCCGTGCTCAATCGATAAAAATAAATTCTATCCAAACAAAGTCGGACCGGACAGATGTTTTCCCGAGTGCTTTCCCATAAATTCGGACAGGCTGTGATAATATTTCTGTGTGGAGTCAGGAGGAAACTCCCGACACTACGATAATTTCTTTTTTGTCATTTTTAAGGGGTCAAGTCCCCTTGTCACCTGTTACTTCCTCACTTCTCATTTGATTAATACCATTCTCTTTACATTCATAAATTTCTCCGTCTGCAATCTATAGAAATAGATTCCACTGGCAAAATTCGAGGCATCAAATCTTATTGTATAATAATCCGCTGATTTGAATTCATTATTCAACAATGAAGCAATTTCACGCCCTGTTATATCATATACTTTTAATGTTACTCTGCAATCAACAGGTAATTCAAAATCAATTTTTGTGTTTGGATTAAATGGGTTTGGATAGTTCTGGCTAAGATCAAATTTCGTTGGCAACCCGACTTCAATTAACATGTTCAACGTATGATATTCGAAGTTTCCATTGTAATCAACCTGCTTAATGCGGTAATTATATTTACCCGTGTTGAGCTTCTTGTCATCAAATTTGTAAGATGTTTCCGTATTGGTTGTGCCCTTACCTTCTAAGTATCCAACTCTCGACCATTCTTCGTCGGTTTTCTTGCGTTCTATCTCAAATCCTTTATTATTTATTTCTTTTAGTGTTCTCCAGCTAAGGGATACGTCACGAATATTAATGTTTGCAGTGAATGATGCAAATTCAACCGGAAGGGGTATATTATTTAATTCACTTTGCGATAAAGCCCTATTATAGACTCTGAGTTCATCTGCTTTTCCCTTATGATACAGGGCTGGATCTGAACCTCTGTCGTATACTCCGACTGATGCATGCAGCCAATCCGGACTAATAAGATAAAAATTGGGCACATCAACAGCATTTTGTTGCACTCCATCTATATATAATTTCATTGACTCACCTTTTTTCCAAACTCCAGCTATGTCATACCATTTCATTTCGGAAATAACACCATTAATTCCATACCAATTACCGTCAGTAAACTTCATAGCAAATCGTACTATGTTTGACATCATAGTTAATTCTATTAAACCATTTTTTCCATGGTAAAACAACATTTTTGAAGAACTTAAATCATCAGGACGTGCTAAAATACGAACAGTTACTGCTGAATCAGTAGTTAAATTAAAATCAGGAATTGAAATAAAATCATTAACTCCATCAAAATAATAAGCATTATTGGCATTTCCAAAAATATCAGTCGTTAACGATGCTCCATTTACTGTTCCATTGTATCCATTTCCGCTTTCGTCATTGGCATTTCCATTAAATGGATAATAAGCAACCAACCCTAAATTTAAAGAAGAAGATGAAATAATAAATACATCACCACTCATATCATTCGATGCAGGATTTAATACATCGCTAATCTGGATTTTACAGGTAGCTGAATTATAATTTGGAATTGTCCAAGGATAACTTCCGGAAGCAGCCGGATAACTTGAACTTATTGTTGACCAACTTATTCCATTATTTGTTGTTAGCTCTATTTTTATATTTTGAACTCCGTTATTATTCCATGTGATATTTTGTACGGTTCCCGGAATATAATTCTCACCTCCGTTTGGAGAATTCAAAGTAAGATGTGGAATCCAGATATATAATTGCTGAATCTCTGATTGAGATAAAATCCGATTATAAATTCTGACCTCATCAATTACTCCTTTAAAAAAAGTTGGTGAGCCATTTTGATTCCTTGCATATGCTCCTATGGATGCATTATAATTTGAACCTGGATTTATAAGATACAAGTTTGGAACAGGAATAGCATCTTTTTGTACACCATCAATATATAATTTGAGTGAATCTCCTTTTTTCCATTCACCCACTAAATCATACCATCTTACATGTGATAAATCAAAAGTTGCGTCATACCAATTTGCATCGGAAAGCATTATATCAAAATGTATCGTATTATTATAAAATATAAATTGTATTTGTCCATTAAATCCGTGATAAAAAAGTGATTTACCAGTTACTAAATTATCGGGCTTTGCTAAAACTCGGACTGTTAATTCAGTTTCTGTATTTAAATCGAAGTTAGGGATATCAATTAAATTATTAGTCCCGTTAAAATAATAAGCATTATTGGCATTGCCAAAAACATCAGTCGTTAACGATGCTCCATTTACTGTTCCATTGTATCCATTTCCGCTTTCGTCATTGGCATTTCCATTGAATGGATAATAAGCAACCAACCCTAAATTTAAAGAAGAAGATGAAATAATAAATACATTACCACTCATATCATTCGATGCAGGATTTAATACATCGCTAATCCGTATTTTGCAATTAGGTGAATTATAATTTGGAACTGTCCAAGGATAACTTCCGTATGATGCGGGATAACTCAATGTTATAATTGACCAACTTGAGCCATTATCAGTTGATAATTCAATTTTTATATTTTGGACTCCACCACTGCTCCAAGTAATATTTTGTATGGTTGCAGGAATATAATTCTCACCTCCGTTTGGTGAACTCAAAGTTAAATTCGGAACTTGATTATATAATTGCTGAATTTCAGAATCGGACAATGATCTGTTATATATTCTTACTTCGTCAATTATTCCATTCAAACGGGTAGACCAATATGTAGTATTATCTTGCCACCACCAATGTCTTCCAAGTCCTGCTGTTGTGGTTTGAATATCTGCAATTTGATTTTCTTGTCCTACATATATGCCATTTATATAAGCTTTTACCAATCCATTGTTATATGTCATAGTATAATGAATAAAATGAGAAGTGTAGTTATTATCAAATGGAATCTTTATTGCAAATTGATCATTATTTTCAGGACCTCCTTTTATCGAAAATCCCAAAATCTGATTATTGTTATCTTGGTCAACATAATGGCCGATCGCGACCCATCCTAACGGCGCATTTCCAAATGATATATACGATTCACCATGAAAATGAGTCATTCCCTCATCTTTAACCCATAAAGATATTGAAAAACTATTTCGAGAATTTAAATCAGTTGCTAACGATCCCGGTAGTAATACACATTTTCCGTTTCCATAAATAAAACCATCTCCTAAAATTCTGACTCCATTTCCAACCACTCCAGGTTCAAAAGTAGGTGGATTCTCCAAGGATCCATTAAAATCATTCCCGGAATAATCATTAGCATTTGATTCTAATGGATAATATGCAATCAGACCTAAATTTAAAGTAGAATTTGAAATGTTAAAATTATTATCACTAACATCATTCATATCAGGAAACAAAACATTACTAATTCTAATTTTACATTGTGATGAATTTATGTTTGGAATTGTCCAAGGATAACTACCGGATGATGCAGGATAACTTGAAATAATTGTTGACCAATTTTCTCCATTATCAGTTGTAATTTCTATTTTTATGTTTTGGATATTATTGTTAATGTTCCAAATAATATTTTGGGAAGTACCAGGGATATAGTTCTCGCTTCCATTGGGAGAAATAATATTTAATGGTATAATGTCAATAATTGCTACCTGATATATCGTAAAATTATTCTCATCCGGATTTAAATTATCTAAATAATAATAATTAGGATCATAATAACCCCATCCCCAATTAAAATGGAATTGATTAGAATCTAAATAGCCATCACAAACAAATGCATGTCTTATAGAGCCTTGGCCTGAGCCTTGGCCTGAATAATATATTGGTAGATGAGAATTAAGTTGAGAAATAATAATATTTTTCCACTGTGCTTCGAAATTTTCTTTATGTATATATTTTGCTTTTGATGAATAGTTAAAATAGTTTATTAGGGAATTTTTCGCATTTTCAACACCAGTTGTAGATTCATAAATACTATAATCCATGTCTACACTAACACCACAATGATACATTAATGTCGCAATCGCTGAATTTTGTGAAGTAATATTATCTGGCATATTTTGCCAATCATAAGTTGTAGAACCAAAATCAGCATATTGGTATCCATATGTAGGAGCGTTATATCCATGATAACCATTTCCATTGATCGGATAATTATGATATTTCATAATTTGAGCCATAGCAGTTGCAACACAACCAGTAAGAGTACGTTCACAATAAGGGCTAAATATATTATATGGACACAATTGATTGTAGTAACATTCTTGACCCCATGTTGTAGTCAGTAGTGGTTCAAGATTATTAAAATTATTCGGAATATTTGTTGGATTTAATAATTCTTGCCAATTATGATCAATATATGCCGTAGATTTAATGTTATGTTCTTTGACATATAATATTTGTTCGGTATAGTTATCCATCCAGCTTTTATAATTTGGAGGTAACAATAATGTGTCCGATTTATACTCACCTTCGTATCCAATACTCAATATAGGGTAAACATGATTATCAGCAGCGACGATTATAAATCCTTTATTTTTATTATTAATAATCATATTAATAACATAATATACAACTTCACTCTTTACTTTCTTTGTAAATATCAATTGTGGAGTTATAGAACTATAATTATTCGATTCTTTATTTTTCAAATATCTCCAGTAAACATTTTTTGCAACAATTATTGCTGTTGAGGTATCAATTGGGGCAGAATAAAGATCACATATAAGTGTCAATAAGATAAAAAACATTATGATGAAATTATTATTCCTTCTCATAATTAAAGGAATGAACAGTAATAGTTTGCTAAGTATTTTCTTCATACAATTACACCGGAGAGTTAAATTACTATAATTTAGTAAAGTTAAGCTAATAATTCAACTTGTTTTAGAATGTCAATTAATAATTTAGTTTCATGATATAACATCTCTATTAGCTAACAATTAATCCCAGAAATGAGCTCAAAGCATGTATTCACAAAAAATCAACCGGATTTAATACCTCTACTATAAAAATAATCCAAACGAGAAAACCTAACTATGACAAAAATAGTAAATGCAATATTACGGGAAAATCTGGAAGCAGATTCTAATGATTTTATTTACGGGCAGGGCTCTATTCAATTTTCAATGCAAAATTTGCAATGTTCAATTATAAAAAAAAATGATTTATTGTATTAGTTATTGAACGTTGATAATTGGAGATTGATCATTCGTTATGGTGGACAGGGCTCCCGATTATCATCGGGATAAACTACATCGAACCGGCGACACACGGCTTTTCAGGCGTAAAAGAATCAACATTTACATTGTCATTACGACTCCTTAAATCCCTGTAAAGCCTTATCCACAAAGGATTTAAAGCGTTAGTAATATTTATCATATGTCTATTCATTTTGTCTTAAAAAGTCAGAACATATGCCCTGTTTTATGCCCAGTTTTAAATTTTTATAATTTGTTCATAAAAGATATCAACCTCTATATTTAATATCAATTCTTTCTGGTATAACATAAAGGGAGAATTAATACTCATCAATAACGTTCAATGTCATCGTCCCGAGATAACTACTTAATAATGGAGTATATAAGAACAGGTATGAGTTAGATACCTGCCGTATTGGTTATGCCTAAGGTTGCCATCATAAGTAATGATATGAATGAATAAATGAATGGAATAAAATAAAAAATAAAAAAAAAACTAAGACTAGCAAAACCAGACACATCCCGATAATAATAAACTGAAGAATATTATCAATCAAATGAAGTTCGAAGATGGCAACATTATAAAAAAAAACTTTATGACATAGATGGATATTTATTCTCGAAGCCAGATAAAAAAAAAACTGTGTATTACCGAAGTTCTATTACTCATAAGTTTAAACATTATATAAGAAAAAGCTGGGTTACCAGAGAAATTCCATTTTTTTTCATTGTTTAAGACATACTTATATTACCAATTGTATAAAAAAAAGGAATCAACGTTAACTATGTTCAAATGTTAGCGGGACATTCAGAACTAAAAACCACTTTGAATTATACTCACATCGGAATAGAGGATTTAAAAAGAGCAATCCTGGCTGTTGATTAAGCCGGGATTGCTTTTTACTTTTACTTTTACTTTTTTCGAGGTATTACATAATTAACTAATCACGACCACAAAGTCACTTACCATTCAGGAATTCCTTGATTCATTTTTCTAACTTTTTTATTTTTAAATTTAATGAATTCGATCTTTCAAAAGATCAATTTTATTGGTTCTTTACGCTCTAAAACGATGTACTCTTTTTTTCACAATATAATATTAAAATATTTATTTTTTGCTCTTAAAATATCTAAGGCAATAATCATATGCTTTTTTATACTGGTATGAAATATTAAATTAAGTAATTTTAAGATAAAGATAGAGAATATTTATGACCGAAGAACAATATTTATTACTTGAGGGGCAAATAATAGCTTTAGATATTTTATATAAAGATTCTTCTTTATTTTCTGAGCAATTACAATCTCAATTTGGAAAAACTAGTTTTGATGAATTTATATTGTTAATTTTATTCAAGCGAGTAATTAAATTTTTAAGAGCATATATAATACTAATTAAAAATGGTCTGAGTGAACCAAGTATGTCAATTGTAAGATCCATTTTTGAGACTGATTTATTGATTAGATGGTGCATAAAAGATAAAGATAATGTGAAAAAATATTTTAAAGAGGGGAAGTCAAGTGCAATAATTATGTTAGATAATCTAACTAAAAATAAATATTTTTCAACTGAGAAACAAAAAACAATAGAAGAAGCTTTAAATAAATACAACAAAGAAAAAATTAATTTTACTAAATGGAAAGATATTGCAAAAGATACTGGTATGCTAGAAATATTTAATTTTGTATATCCAGTGCTGTCTGCTATGTCACATGGGTCCCTAATGTCAATAAGTGGCCAAGTTGAAGAAAAAGAAATATCTATCGATTCCGATTTTGTTAATATATCTGCTTCTTTACCGCTAGCTAATAATTTTGTTGTAGATTGCTATACACTTTGTGGAGAATGGATGTACAACAAAAATATTAGACCCGTACCCAATTTATTGACCTTGTTATTGAAATTAGATGAAATAAAATGTGACGAATAAAATGTAATGCAATTAAAAAATATTAAGCTTAATTACAATAAATTATAAGTGATATTATATCTTTCTCTCAATCATAAATTCAGCATAATCTTCGTCGTTTTTTTGTTCACTAATAAACAAATCATATTCATTAGGTAATACCAATATTTCATATTGCCTCTCTAAAAATGCAGTTGAGATTATAAAAGAGCTCAATATTCTATTTTCAAGAACTTTACTATCTCCATACAACTTAGCTCTTCTGCGACCTTTAAAGGCTACCATGAATTTTTCTGCCACATTCCAGCATAAAGTGTATGAAGTCAAGATATTGCTTTCAAAATAAAGCTCCGGTTCGTTGAACTTTGAATATATAGAAAGAATATTCTTTTTAGATTTACTTTTATTCGTAGAAAAACTATTGTTCAATCCCCTATATATCAATACATCCCCATAATCATTTGTAAGGTCATTAATATGTTTTTCTTTTAAAAATTCTCCATATTCTATTAAACACTCTATAGTATATTTATTCGCAATATTTCTATAATGGTTTAAATTCTCTTCTAGTATAGATTTGGAGTTGCTTAATCGTTTTTTATAATAAAGATTGCTATTTTCAAAATAATCCTCTGGTATAAATTGCTTATGAATATTGCTTGTATTATTAAAATGTTTTAGAAGGATATTGGTGTTTTTTAAGAGCGATTTTTTCAATGCAATAATATTTTTATCATCATCATTATTTTTAAGACAATTTGTAAATGACTTTATATAACTTTCTATTTTTAATAATTCTCTAACAGAGATATGTTTTGTGATATTATCATAAAAATTTTTTCTATATTCTTTCAGTTTCTTAGGTGTAAAAAATTCTAAGTCTAATATTTCAACATAGGATTCCTCACATGCCCATGGCCCCTTTTCTGGATTAGGCAATAATAGCTCTTCATAATCAGAACGATCCGAACTTAAATCGGTTCTTGCTTTACTGCTTAATCTTTTTTGATATGCCATTTCTTATAATAATATGTTATTTAATTATAAATATCATCAAAAATAATATAACAATATTTATAAATATTGGTATAAATAGAATTAATAATAAGCACTTTTTTCTGGTATAATATCCACGTTAGCTAACATTAACCCCAGAAAGGAGGATCCAAAGCATGTATTCCCCAAAAATTGATCCAACATTAATCTCACCACTCTACCATCAAGCAAAAGATCGAGGCATTCCAATGACTCGTCTTGTAAACGAAATTTTATCCAAACATTTATCACTGGAAGAAAACGTCGACAAATCTCCAGAACTTTCATCCCAAATGGAAGTTTATTCCTCTGATTCCATTAATCAAAGTAAAGAAGCATCATGATTAAATATTATGTCGCCCGGATATCCCGGAATATTTTCTAAGTGAAATTAATTTAATTTAAAATTTATGGACAAATATATATTAAGAATTCCGTACTCATACCGGAAATATGGATCTTATTCGTGTATAGTGTATGCGGATTCAGAGGAAACAGCTCTAGATATGGCTAGTGAGTTCGGTGAACATCACTCGGACGAGTATGATGATAATGAAAACGACGGTGACATGGATTTTCAATATTCAGACACAGATGCAGAATTGGAAGAAGAAGATGTCGAAGAACCAATAAATATTACTGGTGATGAATCATCCTTCTCTAAAATTCCCTCATATTTCTTAGCTGAACTTCAGCAAT